>Ga0208765_1001273_pt1 | contig 15434 bp, 12 predicted proteins | sample ETNtaG_2_FD_185783 | JGI IMG/M metagenome (GOLD analysis project Ga0208765, IMG submission 185783) | Marine microbial and viral communities from oxygen minimum zone, Eastern Pacific Ocean - ETNP201406SV203 (SPAdes) (version 2) | ecosystem: Environmental > Aquatic > Marine > Oceanic ... | reverse complement strand
CCACCTCTTCGAGGCGGTAGTGGACGAGTACCACCGCACCGTAGAGGAGATCCAGGCCATAACCGGCGCCGAACTCCTAGCCCAGAAGCCCATGCTGCGTAGAACACTGGCCGTCCGTGACGCCTACCTGGACCCGCTCAACGTGCTCCAGGTGGAGATGCTGCACCGTTCTCGTTCCGATGCCGCAGCGGGCCGGGCAGCCGACGAGGAACTTCAGCGGGGCCTGCTGTTGACCATCAACGGCATCGCTGCGGGCATGCGCAACACCGGCTGAAGCCAGCGGTCCCAGATGCCCGTCAATCCTCGAACGGCCAGACCCCCGGGATCCCCTGCTCGGACCGAGACGACGGGGCGACGGCATAGGCCTCCTCATCGGGGCGGATGAGGCCGTAGTCCTCCCGGGCCAATCGCTCGACCTCGTCGTCGGTGCCCAGAGCGTCGATCCGCTCCTCGTAGCCCCGATTCAGGGCCTCCACGGCCTCCACCTCGACCCGCAACGCCTCGGTTCGGTCACGTTGTTCCAGCCAGTCTCGAAACGGCACCACCCCGAGCGGCAGAGCTGCAGCCGCGGCGGTAACAGCCACCAGAACTAGGACCAACCGGCGGGAGACAGCCTGCCGCAAGGGTCAGCCACCGACCAGCGCGAAACGACCACGGAAAACCGCCGCCTCACCCAGCATCTCCTCGATACGGAGGAGTTGGTTGTACTTGGCCACCCGGTCGCTGCGGGCTGGAGCACCCGTCTTGATCTGGCCACAGTTGGTGGCCACAGCCAGGTCGGCGATCGTGGTGTCCTCGGTCTCGCCAGACCGATGCGACATCACGGCCGTCCAACCGTTGGCATTGGCCAACTCGACGGCCTCGAGGGTCTCGGTGAGCGTGCCAATCTGATTGACCTTGACGAGGATCGAGTTGGCCACCCCGGCGTCAATGCCACGCTGCAGGCGAGCCACGTTGGTGACGAACAGGTCGTCGCCCACCAACTGAACGCGATCGCCGACCAACCCATGGAGGGTGGCCCATCCGTCCCAGTCCTCTTCGGCCATGCCGTCCTCGATGGACACGATCGGATACCGGCCCGATAGGTCGGCCAGCCAGTCAGCCATCTCGTCGGAGGTCAGGCTCCGGCCCTCACCAGCAAGGTGGTAGGCCCCGTCCCGGAAGAACTCAGTGGAGGCGACATCCAGCGCGATGGACACGTCGTCGCCCGGGGTGAGGCCCGCCCGTTCGACCGCCTCCAGCAAGAGCGTGATGGCCTCTTCGTTGGAGCCGAGATCGGGAGCGAATCCACCCTCGTCGCCGATGGCCGTGGCCATCCCCCGCTCGGACAACACCTGGCGAAGTACGTGGTAGCACTCGACACCCCACCGGAGGCCCTCGGAGAACGAGGCCGCGCCGACCGGCATGATCATGAACTCCTGCAGGTCGACGTTGTTGTCGGCATGCTCGCCACCGTTCAGGACGTTGAGCATCGGCACGGGTAGCACGTGAGCATTTGCACCACCGATGTGGCGAAATAGCGGGGCCTCGACGTCGGCGGCCGCGGCCCGAGCCACGGCCAGGGACACACCTAGGATGGCGTTAGCACCCAGGCGCCCCTTGTCTTCGGTGCCGTCGACATCGCACAGCACCCGGTCAACAGCCCTCTGGTCATAGGCGTCCAGGCCCCGAACGGCGGCCGCCAACTCGCCATTCACGTTGGTCACCGCTGTGCCCACGCCCCTGCCTACCCACCGATCACCACCGTCTCGCAACTCCACGGCCTCGAACTTGCCCGTGGACGCACCGCTGGGCACCATGGCCCGACCGGACGCACCGGACTCCAGGACGACGTCCACCTCCACGGTGGGGTTGCCTCGGCTGTCGATGACCTGACGGCCGGCGACCAAGGAGATGCTGCTCATCGCACCAACGCTAGCGGTGGGCGTCCTCGCCGAAGAGGCGGTTCTGCTCGGCAGCCCGAACGGTCGTCGAGAACCGGGAGACGGCACCCCGCAACGCCTCCTCGGCATCGAGGCCAGCGCCTCGAGCGGCCCCGGCAACGACCAACAGCAGATCGCCCAACGCCTGGTCGTCGACCAGCAGTTCCGCTAGGCCTATGGGCGGTCCCACCGCCGGGTCGGGTTCAACCTCAATGCCCGCCGCCCGACGCAGTACCTTCTGCGCGGCGGCCAGTGCGGGCAGTGTCGGCGGAATGCCATCCAACACCGACTCCCTCCCCTTCTCGGCCTGCTTGATCCGATCCCAGTTGGCCAACACGTCGTCCGAGCCGACGATCTGCCCCAGATCAGGCACCCGGTCCCCATCAGGCGCCGGAGGAAAAACGTGAGGGTGTCGGTGCCGGAGCTTGTCATGAATCCCACGAGCCACATCGGCCAAGTCGAACCGACCGTCGTCAGCGGCGATCCGGGCATGGAACACCACCTGGAAGAGCAGGTCGCCCAACTCCTCCTCGAGCGCCTTGGACCCCTCGCCGGTGGCTTCGTCGTAGCCGTCGAGGGCCTCGAGTAGCTCGTGGGCTTCCTCGAGCAGGTGCGGCCGCAGTGTCGTGTGAGTCTGTTCGGCGTCCCACGGGCACTCATGACGGAGCATGGCGACCAACTCGACGAACCGCTGCATCTCGACGGCGATCGGAGCGGCAAGTTGGGGCACGAAAAGTGAGGTGAGGTGGTCCGGGTCGATCACGGTGGGCAGGTCATCCCACGCCACACTCAAGATCCGCTCGTCATCGGTGCCCAACCTCTGAAGTACGGTCACTGGCTCGTTGGGAGGGTCTTCGACGGAGGCCACCACGTCAGATAGCACGGCCGGGGTGTCCACCTGGGCGACCAACAGCGGGCCTCGTTCGCCGGACGCCTCTACCGAGAACCGATGGGCGTCAACGATCCGGACGCCGTCGGTCACGGGGTCCACCCCAAGGCGCACCCATGCCAGATCAACGAAGGACAGCGCTGGCACGAGGGAGACCTCGACTCGGTCATCGGCCAACAGGAGTTCAACGGTGCGCTCAGCGACCATCGGCGAACCGGGTACGGCGTAGAGCACCCGAGCGTGGGCCTCGGCCGCCATCACCACCTCGTCGACCACCCCGGCGTAGACCTCGGCGAAGGAGTCGGCCGACTCGTAGTGGTGGTCAAGGGCCACCACGTGGTCGCCCAGAACCGTGACGGCCGGATGACGAATCGTCCGAACCAGCCGGTGCCGATGGTCGGCGATGGCCTCGAGGGTGGCCGCCGTACACAGGTCGGGCCCGGCCGGCCCGAGTCCAACCACCGTCACCCGGGGACGGTCCACAGCCGACGACACGTCACTGATCACCGGGCCCTCATGGATCCCCCGGGTCAGGAACCCAGTCGGGCCAGAGCGGGAGCCATCGGTCCGGCCGGTGGCGCCACGCGCCCGACTACCGGATCCCAGGTCCCGAACCGGGACTCCACCTCGACAGTCCGGGTCAGCCCAGCGATCTGGAGCAGGGCGGCGGACAGGCGGGGGCCGAGGTCATCGAAGGCCACGGGCGAGACGGGACGCACCTCGTCGATCCGGATCACATGGAAACCAAACTCGCTGGGCACCGGCCCCACTAGGGTCTCGCCGGCGGCCAGAGCTCCGAGGGTGGCCCTTTCAAAAGTGGGAACGAACCTACCGAGGGCCACGCAGCCAAGGGAGCCGCCTGCCTGACCGGATCCCGGATCCTGCGAAACTGAGGTAGCCAGTCCAGCGAAGTCCTCACCGGATGCCAGCAGGTGCATGACGGCGTGAGCGTCATCCTCGTAGGACACGAGGATGTGGCTGGTACACATCTCATGACCCAGAAGGTGAGCGTTGGCTTCGTAGGCGGCCCGGATGCCTGGCCCACCGGCCTCCACCACGTCCAGGGCAGCCTGCCAGCCGATAAAACGCGGCAACGACGGGTCACCGGCATCGATCCCGGCGGCGATTAGGCGGTCCCGAGCCGCGGTGAACGCCTCGTCATCGACCACCACGTCATAGTCAGCCAAAAGGTCCGACAACGCTTCGTAGCGAACGTACCGGTCGACCACTGCAGCAGCCGCCGAGGCGTCCACGGCGTCGACGTCGACCGGCTCACCGGAGGCCTCGGCCACCAGCGCGGCCACGCCGTTCCGATCTAGGGCGGTGTCACCCACTCGAACCGCCTCGATCGACGAGCCGCAGCCCGCGGCCAGCAGCGCCACGGCCAACAGCGGAAGAAGAGATCTGTTGAGAGCATCGACGAGTGATCGGGTGGCAGGTCCGAGCAACGGGCGATGGAGGCGCGTTAGGTGGTGCACAGGAGGGGCAGGCTATGCGACGGTCAACCTGGCCCGTCGCCTACGACAACAGGCGCCGACACTGGAACCAGATCCTGGAGTAGCTCGAGCAGTTGACTGGCCAAGTCTTCCTCGCTGGTCTTCTTCAACGGCAGGTGGACCTGCTTCTGGGCCTCCTTGTAGCGGGCGTCCCGGTGGAGACGGGTCAGGCGGGTCTGACGGCTCAACGGCAGCACCACCGGCGAGCACCGGGCGATGTGGTCGGGCCCGCCAAACCTCGACCCCTTAACCGACGTGACCTCAGTGATGCCACGCGCCACGCATGCCGAACGGAGACGGGCCACTGAGAGCAGGGTGGCCACGGGCGTCGGGATGGGCCCGTATCGGTCCTCCCACTCAGCCTGCACGGCATCCACACCAGCGGGGTCGGACTCTGTTCCGGCATTCGCCAACTTCCGATAGGCCTCGAGGCGGAGGTCGCTGCGGGATACGTAGTCCTCCGGCAGATGGGCATCCAACGGCAGCTCGACACGGATCTCGGCCTGCTGAACGGGGACTCGGCCGGCCAACTCGGCCACCGCCTCGTTGACCATCTGGCAGTAGAGGTCGTAGCCCACCGCCGCTATGTGTCCACTCTGGCCAGTCCCCAAGAGGTTGCCGGCCCCCCGGATCTCGAGGTCTCGCATGGCGATGCGGAACCCGGAACCCAGTTCAGTGGTCTCTCCAATGGTGCGGAGTCGCTCGTGAGCCTGCTCGCTGAGCGACCGGTCTGGTGGCGTGAACAGGTAGGCGTAGGCCCGCTGGCCGGCCCGGCCTACCCGGCCCCGGAGTTGGTGGAGCTGGCCGAGGCCCATCAGGTCGGCCCGATCGACTACCAGAGTGTTGACCGTCGGCATATCGATGCCCGACTCGATGATGGTGGTGCACACCAGCACGTCGTAGAGGCCCTCCCAGAAGTCGAACACCACCGACTCGAGGCTGACCTCGTCCATCTGGCCATGGGCCACGGCCACTCTGGCCTCGGGGACCAGCTCGCGCACTCCGCCAGCCACCTGGTCGATGTCCTGGACCCGGTTGTGGACGAAGAAGACCTGGCCCTCGCGTAGCAGTTCCCGACGGATTGCCTCAGCGATTGGCCGCTCGTCGTAGTCACCGACGTAAGTGAGGATGGGCTGGCGGTCGGCCGGCGGCGTATCGAGCAAGCTGATGTCGCGGATCCCGGTGAGCGACATCTCCAGTGTGCGAGGAATGGGTGTGGCCGTCATAGTCAGTACGTCAAGGTCAGCGCGTAGCTTCTTGATCGACTCCTTGTGACTGACGCCGAACCGCTGCTCTTCATCGACCACCAGTAGGCCGAGGCGAGCGAACCGGACGTCGCTGGACAGCAGTCGGTGGGTGCCGATCACCACGTCGATGGAACCGTCGGCCAGGCCATTGGACACCGCACGGGCATCGGCCGCAGTTAGGAATCTGCTCAGGACTTCGACGCGAACGGGATACGGGGAGAACCGATCACGGAAGGTCTGACCGTGCTGCTGGGCCAGCAGGGTGGTGGGCACCAGCACCGCGGCCTGACGTCCGTCCTGCACGGCCTTGAACACGGCCCGCACGGCCACCTCGGTCTTGCCGAACCCGACGTCGCCGCACACCAGACGGTCCATGGGCACCGGTCGTTCCATGTCGGCCTTGACGTCTTCGACGGCCCGGAGTTGGTCGGGCGTCTCCTGGAACGGGAAGGCCTGCTCCAGTTCCCGTTGCCAGGGGGTGTCCTCGGCGAAGGCGTGGCCGGTAGCAGTGACTCGCTGCTGATAGAGCACCACCAATTCCTGGGCGATCTCGGCCACCTCCGAGCGAACCCGTGCCCGGGTCTTCTGCCAGTCCGAACCCCCCATACGGCTGAGGGTTGGCACCTCGCCACCAGTGTGGGGCCGGATGGCGTCGATCTGGTCGGTCGGGAGGTAGAGCCGGTCGTCACCCCGGTACTCCAGAAGCAGGTAGTCGCGTTCGACCCCACCCATGGAGCGACTAGTGAGGCCGGCGAATCGGGCCACCCCGTGGTGCTCGTGAACGACGTAGTCGCCCGGTGACAGATCTTCGAAGACCCGGACTGCTGACCGGCGACGCGGTCGGGTGCGTCGCCTCGTCCGGCGGCGTCCGGTCAGTTCGGATTCGGTTATCAGGGCTAGTCGGGAGGCGGGAAGTACGAAGCCCCGCTCGACAGGCGCCACGACCAGTGACGCCCCGGGCGGCATCTGGCCATCTCCAGAGTCGACCGACTGAAGATCCGGGCGGACAGTCTCAATGTCTGCCTCCAGTAAACGGCGAGCCAACTGGTCGACGCTCCCCTCCCCGTCTGCGGCCACCACTACGCGGTGACCATCGGCCAGCAGGCGGCGTAGCCGGCCTGTTGGACCCTCGGAGTCCTCTGTGACTGTCACCGTGGCGGCGTCCCGTCCCCAACCGGAGGCCTGGACGGTCTCCACCCCAGGACCGTCTGGAACGGCGTCCATGGTCCAGACCGAAGCCCCGGTGTGTATGAGTAGGCGGTCCCAGTCGGTGTGCAGGCGGGGGAAGACCGAGTCGTCGGCTCCCCAGGTCGTGGCCAGCGTCGTAGCCAGGTCGGCCTCCTCGGCCAGCAGGTCGGCAATGCGGTCACGCAGGCGGCGGGGCTCGACGGCCACCACGAGGGCGTCGTCGTCGACCAGGTCGAACAGAACCCGTTCCCTCCCGGCCAGCCAGGGCAGCCACGACTCCATGCCGTCGAAGAGCTCCCCGTCGGCGAGACGATCCCACTGTTCACGCCCCCAGGGCTGTTCGGCTACCAGCTGAGCGGCCCGGGTTCGGACCTCGGTATCGGGCAGTAGCTCCCGACAGGGGTGCAACTCCACCTCGGACCGTGACATGGTGGCCCGCTGGTCGGCCACGCCGAACTCGGTGAGGCGCTCCACTTCGTCGCCCCACAGGTCGATCCGGACCGGCGCATCGTCGGTGGACGGCCAGACGTCGACGATCGAGCCGCGTACTGCGAGTTCGCCACGGTGCTCCACCTGGTACTCGCGGCGGTAGCCGATCTCCACCAGCTTGGCAATTAGGTCCTGCTGGTCGATGGTGTCGCCTGGACCGATCGGGAGGGGGTCGATCCGGCCGGCACCGGGACCAAGGCGCTGGACAAGGGCCCGACCAGATGCCACGACCACGGCGGGCCGGTCCTCCAGGGATGCCAGCCGGTGCAGCACCCGAAGCCGGCGCCCCATGGTCTCGACATTCGGGCTGATGCGTTCGAAGGGCAGCGTCTCCCACGCCGGGAACAGCTCGACGGACTGGTTCCCCAGGTACAGGCGCATGTCGTTGGCTAGGCGCTCAGCCTCGGTCCCCGTGGGCACGGCCACCACCAATGGCGTCCGGTCGGCTCGCCTGACCAGGGAGGCCAGAACCACGGCTCGGGCTGGCTCGGCCACGGCCAACGAGCCCGTCGGGCGACCGAGGACGGCAGCCACCGATGGGTCGTCGTCGAGGAGCGCAGGAAGGCGCTCCAGCAGGGTGGGCGTCACCGTGGTGGCCGGACCTGCAGTCGGGTCACGAGCGGGCGTTGACGCGACCCATGGTGGTGTCGACGCCATTGGCGAGGATCGACTCCACCGCGTCGGCGGCCTCCTGGACCACCACCCGTAGCTCGGCCGCCTCGGCCTTCCCGGGGCGACGCAGCACGTGGTCGGCTCCCGACTGGCGGCCGGGTGGTCGGCCCACACCGATGCGCACCCGGAGGTAGTCCTGGGTCTTCAGATGGGCGGTGATGGACTTGAGGCCGTTGTGGCCTGCCAGCCCACCGCCGGCCTTGACCCGCAGACCACCCACAGGGAGGTCCAACTCGTCGTGCACGATGATGATGCGGGTCGGGTCGCCCACGCCGTAGCGACGAACCAGCTTCCGGACGGCCTGGCCCGACTCATTCATGAAGGTCTGTGGGAAGGCAATGGCCACCCGCTCACCGTTGATGCGAACTTCGCACGACAGGGCCAACTCCTTGGAACGACGCAGTGAGCCACCGTGGCGTTCGGCCAGCGCGGCGACAGCGTCGGCACCCACGTTGTGCCGTGTGCCGTCGTAGTCGTCTCCGGGGTTCCCGAGGCCGACGACCAGTAGGGCCGCTGGTTCCCCAGTCCGTTCGGTACGGAACCGACGCAACATGTGTCGTGCCGGCCCTGGTCGCTACTCGGAGTCGGCGGCCTCGTCGGCGGGAGCCTCGGCCTCGTCGCCCTCAGCGCCCTCAGCGCCCTCGGCGAACTCGCCCTCAGCGGCAGCCTCGGCGGCAGCCTCGGCGGCCTCCTCGGCGGCCATGGCCTCCAACGTAGAGCGGGTGATCATGCCGACAGCCACCGTCTCCTCTGGATCCACGTCGGTGGTGACGCCAATCGGGAGGGAGATGTCGCCGACCCTCTTGGAATCACCGACGGTGAGGTCGGAGATGTCGATCTCGAGTTCGTTGGGGATGTTGTCCGGTGCCGCGTTCACGCTCAGGCTGAACATGTTCTGGTCGACCATGCCGTCGGCGTCGGTGACCTCCTTGGCTTCGCCAACCATGACCACGGGCACGTCCACGGTCACATCCTGCTTGGGGTCGATGCGCAGGAAGTCGATGTGGGTGACGTCGCGGCGTACGGGATGACGCTGGATGTCCTTGACGATTGACATCTGCTTCTCACCACCGAACTCCAGATGGATGACTGCGTTCACGCCGGCGTCGGTGGTGAGCACGCGACGCAACTCGGGCCAGTCCACGTCGATGCTTACGGGGTCTTGGCTGAGGCCGTAGACGACGGCGGGAACCCGACCCTCGCGACGGAGGCGACGGCTGGACCGGGTCCCGGTGATCCGGGTGGTCTCTGCGGAGAGGACGATCTCGCTCATGGTGACGCTTTCTGGGGATTCTGGACTTGCTGCGACGCCTGCGCGACACAGGCGACTACGGACTGGCGGTCCTCTGGGGACCGGCTGAAAAGCCTACCGGCGCACGACTCCGAGGAGTCAGGGGTCGATGATCAGGAAAGGTTGTCGCCACCGAAGATCTCGCTGACCGACGCATCCCCGAACACTGCGTCGATAGCTCGCGCGATCAACGGGGCGACAGAGAGAACCTCGATCAGGTCCGGATCGGCGTCGGCTGGCATCGGCAAGGTGTCGGTGACGATGACCTTCTCGATGGGCGAGGCCGACAGGCGCTCCATGGCCAGACCGGAGAACACGCCGTGTGTAGTGGCCACGACAACTCGCGACGCTCCCCGTTCGACCAGTTGTTCAGCGGCCGCGCAGATGGTGCCGGCGGTGTCGATCATGTCGTCGACGACGACGCAAACCTTTCCCTCCACCTCACCGACGACCTCCTTGGCCTCAACGGCATTGAACGCCGTGTGGCTGCGTCGCTTGTGGACGATGGCCAGGTCGGCGCCCAGTTGAATGGCGTAGCGTTCCGCGACCTTCACCCGTCCGGCATCGGGCGAGACGATGGTTAGATCGCCCTCCAGGGACCGAAGGTGCTCGACGAGGACCGGCATGGCGGTGAGATGGTCGACCGGCCCATCGAAGAAGCCCTGGATCTGCCCCGAGTGGAGGTCCACCCCGACCAGGCGGCTGGCCCCGGCCTCCTTGAACAGATTGGCCACCAGCTTGGCGGTAATGGGCTCACGGCCTGACGCCTTACGGTCCTGGCGGGCATACCCGTAGTGGGGGCACACCACGGTGATCCGCTTAGCCGACGCCCGGCGAGCAGCATCGACCATGATCAATTGCTCCATCAGGGTGTCGTTGATCGATGAGCCATCGACGTGGCAGTGCGTTTGGATGATGAAGGCGTCACAACCTCGAATCGACTCGGAGAACCGGCAGTGGATCTCCCCGTTGGCAAACTCGGCGATATTGGGTTCGCCGAGGGCCTCGCCCAACTCGTTGGCGATCGCCTCCGCCAGCGGGCGAGTAGCCCGGCCGGATACGAGGTACAGCTTCTTGTGGGTGACCAGTTCCATGGGTGGCGGCGAGATCCTCGTCGGGGGCGGTTCCGCATCCGATCATACGGCGCGAGTCACATCGCGGATCAGTCGATACGAATGAGTTGAACGAAGGCCACCTCCGGCAGAGCAAAAACCGCCAATCCGACCCTATTGTCGATCCCATCGCCACCCCCACGCCCACCACGGAACCTGTCAGCCGATCGAAACGCTTCCCCGGGAGTGGGTCATCGGCGGACCAAGTACTGGCCGAACTGGAGGCCAAGAGAAGCGACGACGTCCGATGGAATGAGGGACGGACGTTCGGCTTGGTGTTCGACGGAGGTGACGAGGTCCGCCAGGTGGCGGAGCGTGCAGCACAAACCTTCCTGCACGAGAACGCGCTGAACACGACCGCCTTCCCGTCACTAGGTGCCATCCAGTCCGAACTCTGCGCGTGGACAGCCGACCTGCTCCACGGCCCCGAAGGCACCGCTGGCTTCGTGACCAGCGGCGGAACCGAGAGCATCCTGTGCGCTGTCGAGGCTGCCCGTGAACGGGTCCGGGTCGAGCGGGGTGTCCACGAGCCGGAGATTGTGCTGGCGACAAGCGCCCACGCCGCCTTCCACAAAGCGGCACACCTGTTTGGGCTGCGACCCCGGGTGGTGGATGTGACCGCCGACTGGACCCCTGACTTGGATGCCATGGCCGACGCGGTGAACGACCGAACAGCCCTCGTGGTGGCCTCGGCGCCCCAGTATCCCCAAGGTGTGGTCGATCCCGTGGAAGAGATCGCGCAGATGGCTGCTGACGTCGGGGCTTCGTGCCACGTCGACGCCTGCATGGGTGCGTTCGTACTCCCATTTGCCGCCATGGAGGAACCCGACAGGTGGTCAGCGCCACCATGGGACTTGGCCGTTGAGGGGGTGACCAGCATTTCCGCAGACATCCACAAGTTGGGCTATGCACCCAAGGGCGTGTCAGTTCTGCTCCACCGTTCCAAGGCGCTGCGCCGGTACCAGACTTTCGACTTCGACGGCTGGCTGGGTGGCCGCTACGTCACGCCGAACCTGCAGGGCACGCGTTCGGGCCTGCCCATGGCCGCTGCATGGGCTGTAGTCCGGTTCCTCGGCACCGGCGGCTACCGACGACTGGTCCGCACGACGATTGGCGCAGCCGACCAGATCCGAACCGGGGTACGGGCCGTGGACGGGCTGACAGTGCCCAGTGGATCCCGTCACCACCTCCTTTCCATCATCGCCGATCCCTGCACCGACCATCCGCTCGACCCTTTCTCGGTGGGCGATGCCATGGCCGCCCGAGGTTGGGGCCACGACCGACAGGGACCACCCGATGGCCTACACCTCACGGTGAGCGCTGGTAATGCCCCCATCGTGGAACGCTGGCTGTCCGACCTGGCTGGAGCGGTGGATGACGTCCGGTCGTCGGCCGGTAGTGCCCCGGTCAACCCTGCGACTGGGGCCTACTCGACCCTGGAATGATCCGCGTTCAGGTGAACAGGTCGGCGGCATCCTCGAAGTCGACCAGCCAGATGCGGCCGCCACCATCTTGGAGGTACGACGACCATCCCAGCAGTCGGCGAGCCTCGGAGGGCAGTTCGGCGGCTCGAGCCCGATCCACGTGCAGTGGGCTGGCCTCCTCGGGGCGCAGCCAACCGACCACGAAGCTCACGTGCATGCCATACCGCAGGTCGTCGGTGGTGTTGGCCCCCGCACCGTGGATGACCTTGCCCGAGTAGATCAGCCCCGCGCCGGCGGGCATCTCAGCGTAGGCCACCTCGTCTTCGGTGGCCTCGTAACCGCGCACCAGCCCAGGTGGCAGCGTCTGGGTTCCGGGCACGACAACCGTGGCGCCGTTGGCCCGGGTGAACTCGCTGAGTGCAAACATGCAGCTAAGGGTGATCTCCCGCTCCGAGGTAACGGCCTCAGGCCAGTTGTTCTCGTCACGGTGGAGGTACTGCGCCTGTTCCCCGGGGCCGACAGCCATGACCTGACCGGTGTTCAACCAGTACGAGGCGCAACCACCCAGCAGCTCGTGGTCAGTCACCTCGCCGAACAGCGGCTCAAGGAGGGCGTGGTCCACGAAGGCTCGGCTCCGAGCAGCCAGACCACAGAAGCGAATGGTCTCCCGGCCGTGGAACAGCTCCCACTGCTCGAGGCCGCTCTTGGATCCCGGGCCAATGACCTCCATGGCGCCAGACAGGTCGTCAATGATGGCTAGACGGGCCTCGTCAGAGAGCAGGTCCCGGACGATCACCCCGCCGTCGCGGTGCAGGTGTGTCAGCAGCTCGTCGATCGATGCGTCACGGTCCACGGTGGCGAGCTCGGCCATGGTGGACACTCTCGCCGCGTGGCCCGCATCTGCGCAAACCCCGTACGGTTGAGGCGATGACCGACCATCGGAGCGAAGCGTTCTCCACCGAGCTGGACCGCTCGGTGCCCGGTCTGGTGTCTGGGCCACTGCGAGCTCCAGTCCAGATGCTGGCCAACCAGTCCTACGGTGGGCACACGAGCGTCCACGACGACGCCACGGCGGCATCCCTCGGGCTGATCGCTGGCCCCATCGAGGGCCCGACCCACTTCAGTCAGTTCGATCCCCTGCTGGTCGACCGGTGGGGCGAACGCTGGTTCTCCCACGGCTGCCTGAGCGCCCACTTCCAAACCATGGTCGTCGAGGGCGAGCAGGTCAGGGCCACGGTGACACATGACGACAAGGCCGCCGGCCGCGTCACCTTGGACGCCGTCAAGGCCGACGGCACGCCAGTGCTAACCGGTTCAGCCTCGGTAGGGCCCGACCACCTGGAGACGGCACTAGCTCCCCGCCTGGCCCGGGCCGTCGCAGATCCACCAACCGACCTCTACGTGATCGACGTGCTATCGGTGGGCATGAAGGGGCCCGGTGGGGAGACGGTCACCGTGACCTTCGATGAGGACTTCGGGGAGCTGTACCCATTCACCCTCAGGCAGAAGTTGGGCAAGATCACTGAACCGTCACCGTGGTACCTGGCAAACGCCGAGACGCCATGGGGTGGACCCGTCGTACCCATCGAGATGCTCAGCGTGCTGACCAACTCAGCATCCAAGCACTCAAGCTTCGCGGCCCGACAGCCGTCAATCGGACTGTTCATCGACCTGGAAGTTCAGCTTCTCGGCGAGCCCGTTCTGGTCGGCCATACCTACCGGATCGACCGAGAGATTGTGGCCATGGGGGCCAGTCGCCGGACCGAGTCGTACTGGACCCGGACCCTCCTGACCGACGTGGCCAACCCGGACGGCGTTCCAGCCGCCGAGGTGCTGCTCCACCAAGGGGTGTTCAAGGACTCCTACCCCGGCTACCCGACCGACGCCTGAGTCGCGGCCGGTAGGTCGCCCCCCGGTCGATGGGTCGCGACATCACGACACCCCCGTTCAGGCGCCCGATCGGTCACCGTCGTAAACCATTGGTTGTTCCGCACCGGCTCCGAGCGTGAGGTCGTGGGCCCGCATCATGCGCTCGTGGGCCGGAAGCGTCGCTGGGTCAAAATCCTCCGCTGGCACAGGCAGTAATTCCAATGTTGTACCTGAAGAGTCGCCCCGCACCGGCGTGGCGAAGTCGTTCTGATCGCCGAGGTGGACGACCGAGGGGTCAAGGTAGCGAACCGCCACGGCCACGCGCCGGACGTCAGTGGTGTTGGGCCCCGACCCGTGGAACATCAGGCCATGGTGCAGCGAAATCTCCCCGGGCCGGAGGGCAACCACCACCTCGTCGGCCGGGTCGTGGGCGACGGTCACCTCCTGGCCACGGCTGAGAATGTTGTCAACTCCGAACGTGTCGTGATGGTCGACATTGCCCAACCGGTGGCTACCCCGGACGAAGTGCATGGCTCCGTTGGCATCGGTGACCTCCGACAGGGCGATCCATGCCGTGGTCAGCCCGTCCAGTGGTCCGAATCCCCAATAGTTGGCGTCCTGATGGACGGTCAACATCTTCGGGCTCTGGGGTTCCTTGACCAATAACTCACAGGTCCAAACCAGAAGGTCCGGACCGAGGATCGCCTCGACCACGTCCAATACGGCCGGATGGCGACAGATGCGGTCGGCGGCGGGACTGATGACCTGCATGCCATCGCGCACGTACTGGGCATAGGGCCGAGGCAGGTCGGTGTCGTCGCTCCACCGATCCTCGAAGGACTCGAAGGCGGCCCTTAGGTCATCCACCTCGTCGGTATCGAACACCGGTACGGGGAAGAGATATCCGTCGCGATGGTAGGCATCGACCTGTTCGGCAGTGAGCGTTCCGGACACGGGCGTACGCTACCGATCAACTGAACGATCGTCCGGTTCGACGCCCGCTCGTTCACCTCCCGATGGGGCTCTGGGCAGTCAGGCCGCCATCCACGGTGAACAGGCTGCCCGACACGAACGCCGACTCGTCCGAGGCCAGCCAGACGGCAAGCGCCGCTACGTCGCCGGGCGAACCCAGGCGACCCAGTGGGTGTCTGGCCACAGCGGCGGCCCGCATGGTTTCGGGATCCTCGGCCTGGGCGAATAGCACCTCGGCCATCTCCGTGGCGATCCACCCCGGTCGGATGGCGTTACAGCGCACGCCGTCGCGGCCGTGGTCTACAGCCACCGCCCGGGTCAGGGAGTGCACAGCCCCCTTGGATGCGTTGTAGACCGCCATCCCGTGGTCCGCTGTATCGCCAGCCACCGAACCAACGGTCACGATGGACCCCCCGCCGTGGTCGCTCATGTGACGCACCGCAGCCCGGCAGCAGTTGAACACACCGCGCACGTTGACCCCGATGACCTGGTCGAACTCTGCATCGGTGGTGTCGGCCACCGTCTTCTCGATCTGAACCCCCGCGTTGGCCACCATGACATCCATGCCACCGTGCAGCTCAACGGCTGCGGCCACTAGGGCGTCCACAGCCACTGGATCGACCACATCGGTGGGCACCCAGGCCACACCGGTCAGCGCCGGTTCGGATCGGCACCCCACCACGACCCGGGCCCCCTCGGCCACCATCCGGCGGGCAATGGCTTCGCCGATGCCGCTGCTTGCCCCTGTGACCACGATCGACTTTCCGTCCAGTGCCCCCACAGGCATTCCCCCTGTCTCAGTGCTGCAACTCCTCGGAATGTAGCCCTGCCCACGAACCAGCCGCGGCCTCCACAGTACGGTC
>Ga0208765_1001271_pt1 | contig 15436 bp, 9 predicted proteins | sample ETNtaG_2_FD_185783 | JGI IMG/M metagenome (GOLD analysis project Ga0208765, IMG submission 185783) | Marine microbial and viral communities from oxygen minimum zone, Eastern Pacific Ocean - ETNP201406SV203 (SPAdes) (version 2) | ecosystem: Environmental > Aquatic > Marine > Oceanic ... | reverse complement strand
AGAATTGATTTGCCATTTTTCATTCATGATAATGAAGGCACAAGCTTTGATAATTTTGAAAATTGGATCATCAGTTTTCAACGAAGTATATAATGAAAATAAAGTATGTAAATTTAAAATTATACGCCGCCCTTTTGATCTTAATATGTAAACAAAGTAAAGTAATAAATCTGGTTATAGAAAATTGATTGAATTTCTGACGAGAGTTACTAAATTTGCGTGTTCGAAGTTTTACAAAAATTTTAACCAACCGATATTTTTTAATAAAATTAATCAGGAGATATAATTGTGATTAAAAAGCTAACACTCCTCTCAGCAGTAATCTTTTTTAGTGTTTCCCTTTTCGCGCAGGATGAACTTTGCCCGGCAGTAGGGCTTACAGTTTTTGGAGGGAATCAGGAAAATATAATCGCTTGGGCAGAACCCATTGGCAATATTGGTTGTGGTGATTTCCCCGTTGATGAACTCCCATTTTCGCACGTGAGTACGAATGTAGGTATGGGTAATGATTGGCCTGTGTCTCCGTCTGAAGGGGATGATGTGGCCTACACCTTGAATGTCAGCCAAGCCACGACTTATGATATTACCCTGTGCTCAGAAAATACTGATTATGATACAAAGCTGGAGATTTTTACAAATAATCAGGACTGTACTTCTCCCACATCAACAGGTAACTATAACGATGACGCGACATGTACCTTTAGTAATCTGCAATCATCTTTATTAGGTGTTACTCTGCAGCCAGGTCAATACTACGTTGTTGTTGATGGTTATGGTGGTCAAACGGGAAACTATGAAATTTCTATAAGTGTAACTGGTGGTAGGAATGGCGAAGAGTACACAGGGAATACCATTAAGGATGCTTGGCCCCTTGAACAAGTGAAAATGGCAGAACAGGGCTTCAGCCAGCAAGAGATTGATGCTTACACTGCAATTGTAATGGACCCGATTCGGTATACCGTTCAGAACACCAACACTCGTGACATTCCTGAAGAATGTGGGACATTTTCAACTTACCGTGTTTATAATGCGACTGATAATTCTATAATTACTGAAACAACAGATTTTAGTTACACACATGGAGACCTTACAAATGGGACCGAATATTGCTATTACGTAACAACGGTTTATGATGAGGGTGAATCAGAAGTTACCGATACAGAATGTGGTACTCCGAATACGTTTGACCCCATACCGCCAACAAATGTTTATGCAGAAGTATGGGATGAAGAAGTAAGCCTCTATTGGACAGCGCCTGAAGTTACTGAACTTGGTGTGCCCTACTATGAAGGATTTGAAGAGGGCGGCTTGTTTGATCTATGGTTGGTAGACGGTGGTGATAATTGGGTCTATGATGATGCTACCGGCAATCCTGCGCCTTCTATGCGCTTTAACTGGACCCCATCAGTTCAGAATTATGACCAAAGCTTATATGCACCTACAATTCCTATTGGAGAGCTCACGGATGTAACAGTGGGATTCGATTTTGAATTTGATAACTGGTCTCCTACGGGTGCAGAATTTCTTTCTATTGAGTATAAAACAGGTACTGATGCCACTTGGAATGTTATAGAATTATTTGAAAACTCTGGAGAAGATTTTACATTTACCAGCTTCAGTTACGATGTGAGTGGTCTCACGGATAATATCCAAGTCCGCTTTCATTGTTATGGCGCCACGTCCTTTGATTTGAATTGGTATCTCATTGACAACTTTTCAGTAACATCTGATGGTAGAACAAGCAGGAATGAATATGATTTTCTTGGCTACAATGTTTACGTTGATGATGTTATGGATAATGAAGACATATTTGATACGACCGGGTATACCTTTTATGGTTTAGATAATGAAGTATCCTATACCTTTGGCGTGGCAGCTATTTATGAAGGCGCTGCAGGTGAAGATAATTATCAAAGTGAAATGATTACGGTAGACGCACAACCTGTCTATGTTTTTGGTGATGTTGTTGGGGTCATTACAGATCCGAATGGCGCAACTTTAGATAGTGTAATTGTATCTTCGGGTGGTGCATCTGATACCACAGGAACAGATGGAGCATTTACGCTTTGGAATCTGGATGTTGGAACTAATACAGTAACGGTACGTCGCGGCGGATTCTATACATCAAGCGAGGACGTAGAAGTATTAGCCCAGGCTGATCCAACTGTACAAGATTTTGTCTTGAGCCCTGATATGCCATCCCCCGTTGGTTTGAATGCAACAGCACTTGATGAGCAAGTTTATCTTCAATGGCGTACACCAGGCGGTCAAACTCTATATGATATGGCTTATTATGATGATGAAATGGAAGCTCAAATTGGATGTGGCGGTCAATGTCAATTCGGTGTTCGTTTTACTCCACCCAACTATCCTGCTATGCTAAATGGCTTGGTTCTATCCTTCATGGGCGGTGCAAGTTCAGTGGGTGCTGCAGTCGATGTTTACTTAGATCCAGATGGATTGTTAATGGGACCTGTGGGGGATCCTATTAATTTAGTGCCGAGCGCTGATTTTTCAGCCCCCGCTGAATTAATTCAATTTGAATTTGATGTTTCCGGCGTAGGAGTTGAAGTTACGAGTGGTGATATATATATAGTCGTGAATGAAAATAACTCAGGATTTATGGGAATTGCCAACGATATTGCACCGCAGTCTCCTGAATACTATGATAGGAATTGGGTCTCAACCGGTGCTGAATGGGGCACTATTTTTGACGTTGTTGCTGGTGATCCAGGCCTGACGGGTGATTTTGGTATCCTTGCTCAATTCATGGGGGCTCCCGGACGTGGACAATACACCATGACAGCTACAGGTGATGTTATTGAAGATAGACCTGTATCTGTTGGCCAGTTTGCCAATTATTCGGATATTGCTATAACCGAATCTGAAACAGAAAACCCAGATTTTATGACACAGTTGGATGAACCCTATGTTCCATTAAATCCATCCCCATCAAATGTTGATAGAGATGACCTGATTGAGTACAGAGTCTATGAAGTTGATACCGATGGGGCAGAAACATTTGTTGTTGCAACAGAAGATACATTTGCAACTATATCCGCAAGTCCGAATTATTTGGAATATTGCTACAATGTTTCAGCATATTGGGCGACGGATAACTATGGTAATTTAGAATCCAGGCATTCCAATGTTGCTTGTACAGTTCCCTATACTTTAGGTGATGCAGATTTTGACAGTGAAGTAACTATCAATGATGTACTAGAGGTTGTGGATTTTATACTTGAAGAAGATGTACCAACGGAAGACCAATTCAGAAATTGTGATGTAAATAGCGATGAAGAAATCAATATTGCAGATGTTGTCATGATGGTTGATATCATTTTTGGTGGAACAGGCAGAATTGTTGGATTTGATGAAAGTGAAATTGCCTACATCGATCTCAAGACTGATTTCAAAAAATCTTTATTGACCTTTGAAATTGAATACAACAGTCCAGTTCGCGGGATTGAATTCGAACTTGAATTTGATCCTACTATGGTAAATGTTATGCCACCTTCGCTGATGAATTTCCAGGAAAATGTCATAATCTCTTTTACTGAAAAAGAGCCTGGAATATTGAAAGTGCTTGCTGCTGATCTACAGGGTGGACATATTGAAGCAACAGATAATTCATATATGTCAATTCCGGTTGAATTCATGGGAAATGAGCGTGAGAATTCTTTTGTAAATCTTGAGGGTATTAAATTAGCTGGTGCAGATGGAAGCCTAATTAACACAGTTGCTCGGACGAATTCTTCCGAAGTGAAAGTAATCCCTGGAGCATTTGCTCTCCATCAAAACTTCCCGAATCCGTTTAACCCTTCCACGGAGATCAGGTTTGATTTACCCGAAGCAGGAAATGTTAATCTTGCCATCTATAATCTGATGGGACAAAAGATTCGGACGCTTTCTTCTGATAATATGACACCAGGCTACCATGCTATTATTTGGGACGGTACCAATGATATAGGAAGCCAAGTTGCAACAGGTATGTATTTTTACTCAATTCAATCAAGTGAATTTCATGCTACGAAAAAAATGTTGTTCTTGAAATAAGTCTGAACAAAACAAATCCGAAAAAGCCCTCGTAGAAATACAAGGGCTTTTTCATTTTATTGGAACTCCACAGATTGCTCAGCATTGAAAGACAAAACATGAGATGAATAAAATGAATCAATTATTAACTTCTATTTTATGGATTGGAGTACTAAGTGCTCAAAATACAGTTGTACAGCAATTCAGTAAAGCTTTTGCGGATGTGGCAGAATCTGCAAGACCAGCGGTTGTAACAATTATTACAGACAAAGTGATATCACTGGAACAATATGAGAATTTTGGTTTCTTTTTTTATCAACCCAACCATCCCAGGCAAAAAGAATTCAAGACCAATGCCCTGGGTTCGGGCGTAATTATTGACGCAGAAAATGGATACATACTTACCAACAACCATGTGGTGGATGAGATGGACGGCATTCGGGTAAAATTAATTGATAAGCGGGAATTTGATGCAACCATCATAGGCACAGACCCAAAAACAGATCTAGCAATTCTACAGATAGATGCTGATAATCTTAATGATATTGAACTTGGTAATTCCGATAAAATTCGTGTGGGTGAATGGGTATTAGCTGTAGGCAGCCCCTTTTCAGAAAATTTAAGTCATACCGTAACGACGGGGATAATATCTGCACTGGGAAGAAGTAATATCATGAATTCTCAAAGTTATGAAGATTTTATTCAAACAGACGCTGCCATCAATCCAGGCAACAGCGGCGGTGCCTTGTTGAATATGGAAGGAAAGTTGATTGGCATTAATACAGCCATAGCCACAGGTGGAAATGAAAAATCAAATCGCGGCGTGGGTTTCGCCATTCCATCCAATATGGCAAGCCGGGTCATGAGAGATCTCATTGATAAAGGATTTGTCACGCGGTCCTGGCTGGGCGTATTCATTCAGGAATTAGATAATGAAACCGCCCAAGCATTAGATATTAGCACCCGTAATGGTGCATTGATCACCGATGTGGTTGAAGGCAGTCCTGCAGAAAAAGGAGGTATCCATGAAGGCGATGTAATTGTTGCATTCAACGATGAACCCATTGCAGATCCTGCAAATTTAAAAAATGTTGTTTCTTTAAGTTCTCCAAATAGTTCAAACCGGGTAAAGGTAATCCGAGATGGTTCTCCAAAAACTGTGAAAGTAGTCCTGGAGGAACTGCCTGATAACCCCCAGCAATATGCAACCAATGAAAGAGTTCAATCAAATGAGTTTGGTTTACAGCTAAAAAAAATCACTAATTCGCTCAAAGAAAAATATGATCTTAAGGAAAATGGTGTTTTGGTTGTTACTCGAATTGATTCCAACGGAGAAGCATATGATAAAGGGATTCGTGAGGGAGATATAATAAAACGCGTGGGTACTGAAAAAGTAACTTCTGTGAAACATTTCAATCGGTTGGTGGAACAATCTCGTGAGAGAAGTGCTATACTTGTGTTAGTAAAGAAACCAAATGGAACTTCCAGGTTCTATACGCTTAATTTTGAATAAATAAACCAGTCTTTAATAAAAGGCGCCCTTTAGGGCGTTTTTTATTTATAAAACAACCGTGACTATCTTTACTGAATTGAGATAATTTCCCCGTCACATTTTGTTTATTATTTTTCCAATATCATGAGCATTAAAAAAGTAAATACCAAAATTGATTTCATTGCGGCAGAGCATGATACCCTGAAATTCTGGGAAAAGAACGGCATTTTCGAAAAACGTCGGGCCCAGAATAAAGGGAATCCTAAATGGAGTTTTATCGATGGCCCTATTACTGCCAATAATCCCATGGGTGTGCACCATGCCTGGGGTCGATCTTTAAAAGATATTTATAATCGCTATAAAGCAATGCGCGGTTTCGATCTTCGATATCAAAATGGATTTGATTGCCAAGGGCTATGGGTAGAGATTGAAGTTGAGAAAGAATTGGGCTTTAAGTCCAAGCGCGAGGTTGAAGAATACGGTATTGAAAAATTTGTCACCCTATGCAAGAAGCGTGTTGAGAAATATTCGGGAATACAAACCGAACAATCTAAGCGACTCGGATATTGGATGGATTGGGATAATTCCTATTACACCATGTCCGACGAGAATAATTATACGATCTGGTCATTTTTAAAAAAATTATGGACAGAAGGGAAAGTATACCGCGGTAACGATGTTGTCCCTTGGAGTGGACGATCCGGCACATCTTATTCTCAAATGGAAATTATTGAAGGGCGGAAACTTGTTGCCCATCAATCTGTATTTGTTCGATTTCCAATAAAAGACCGAGAAAATGAATATTTGTTAGTTTGGACCACAACTCCTTGGACACTTTCATCAAATGTGGTGGTTGGTGTTAATGTGAATCTGGATTATGTGAAGCTTAAAGCGCACGATGGATCTATTTATTATTTTGCGAAAGAGAATCTTGAATTCAAGCGATTGGAAAAACAATTCAAAGAAAAAAAGCAATGGGTGGAAGGTGTTCCAAAACTCAAAACAATTGCACAAATATTTAAGGAACGGGGTGGATACGAAGAATGTGGTACTCTCAAAGGTGCTGATATGGTGGGCTGGGAATATGATGGACCTTTCGATGATTTTGAAGCGCAACTTGAACCCGGTGGATTCCCGATTATCAATGAAAATTTGAAAGAAAAAGGAGTAACATCAAAAATTCTGCACAAAGTTGTTGACCCTGGGAAGGATAATATCGGGAATGATATAGTTGTGGCAGGAGAAGGAACTGGAATTGTTCATATGGCACCAGGATGTGGTGACATTGATCATAAAATTGGAAAAAAACTAGGGCTTGTCAATATTGCGCCTTTGGATGATGAATCAAAATTCATTGAAAAATTTGGGTGGCTCACAGGTAAAGTTGCAACAGAGAAATCCACTACAGAAGCCATAATTAAAGATCTAAAAAATCGTGGATTTCTTTTTCACGTTGAAGATTATCCTCATGTCTATCCCCACTGTTGGCGCTCAGGTGATGAATTGGTGTTCCGTCTTGTTGATGAATGGTACATCAATATGGATTGGCGCGAAAAGATTAAAAAGATCGTCGGTGACATTAATTGGATACCGGAATGGGGCCAGGATCGTGAACACGAATGGTTAGATAATATGGGTGACTGGATGATCTCCAAAAAACGGTTCTGGGGATTAGCTCTACCTATCTGGACATTTGAGGATGGATCATTTTTTGTTGTAGGATCAAAAGAAGAATTAAAAGAATTGGCTGTTGGTGGGTGGAAAGAATTTGATGGGAAATCGCCTCACCGGCCATGGATCGATTCGGTGAAAATTAAACATCCTGAAACTGGTTTAATTGGTACTCGGATTAAGGATGTTGGGAATCCATGGTTAGATGCGGGAATCGTTCCTTTTTCTACATTAAAGTATAATTCTGATCGTGAATACTGGAATGAATGGTTTCCAGGCGATTTTGTGACGGAATGTTTCCCAGGGCAATTTAGAAATTGGTTTTATTCCATGCTGGCCATGTCGGCAGAATTAGAGGGAGTAGCACCTTTCAAAACATTACTTGGTCACGCCTTGGTCAAAGACGAAACAGGACGGGATATGCATAAAAGTTGGGGCAATGCGATCTGGTTCGATGATGCCGCAGAAAAAATGGGTGTGGACGTGATGCGTTGGATGTACGCTTTGCAGAATATTGAGCATAATCTTTTGTTTGGTTATGGCCCTGCGGATGAAGTCCGGAAAAAATTAATCACATTATGGAATATTTATTCTTTTTACGCCACATATGCTTCCGTAGATGGTTTTGATCCAAATGAACATCCGTTAAAAAAATCCTCATTAACAATTTTGGATAAATGGGTCTTAGCGAAGACTCATTTGCTTATCAAGGATGCCCAGAAATCGATGGATTTATTTCGGGTTGATGAATTTATGAAATCTTTTGATGCATACTTGGAAGATCTATCGAATTGGTATATTCGCAGGAACCGGCGTCGTTTTTGGAAATCTGAAGATGACAACGATAAAAATGCGGCTTATGCCACGCTTTATAATGTACTCACCCACACAATTAAATTGGCTGGCCCGGTTCTTCCATTTGTATCAGAAACTATATACCAAAATTTGGTACGAAATTCTGAAATAGAAGCAGTAGAATCACTACATCTTTGTGATTATCCAAAACCAGATGAATCCTGGATCGATCTTGATTTGATAGCCAATGTTGATTCCCTAAAAAAATTGGTGGAATTGGGGCGGTCTGCCAGGAATCAATCCAACCAGAAAATTCGTCAACCTTTATCAAAAGTATCTTTTGCAGTTGAAAACGATCAAATCGCACTATTTATTATGAAGAACCAAGATGTTGTTTTGGATGAACTCAATGTGAAATCAATTGAACGAATTACAGAGGCAGATCAACTTATTTCTTATAGGATAAAACCAAATCTTCGAACATTGGGACAAAAATATGGAAAAGGATTGGCAGAGATCAAGATTCTTCTTGAGAAGAGTGATCCCATTGATTTGGTAGAAAGTATCCAATCCACAGGAGAAATAAATCTAAAAAATGGCGAGTATTCTTTAACCCGGGATGATATCTTCATTGAAACTAAAGCCGAAGAAGGATTTGCCGCAGCCAGTGATAGTGGACTCACAGTTGGATTATCGTTAGAATTGACAGAAGATTTGATTTTGGAGGGTATTGTGAGGGATGTGGTTCGGTCGGTACAAAACATGAGAAAAGATGCTGGGTTTGCTGTAGAAGACCGTATAGAAATCTCTTGGGATTTAGATGGGAAAATCGACGATGCTGTGGGTAAATTTAGCACCTACTTTCGGAATGAAACTTTGACAAATAATATTTCAGAAAAAATTGAAAATGCGGATTATTCAGGATCTTTTGAAATAAATGAAAAAATGTTTACTATAGATTTAAAAAAGATATAAAAAGGATAACAAAATGCCATTAAAATCATATTCTAAAACGAAGCTCGAAAAATTTAAAAAGAGTATTCAGGGCAGACTCAATGATGTTGCTCATGAAATGGACGATATCAAGGATACGCTTGACACCAATACTCGTGGTAATTCAGGAATGGCTCAGGATGCTGTTTATAGTTTGCACATGGCAGATGCAGGCACAGATTCCTACGAACGAGAAAAAGGATTTCATTTCATGAATCGTGGGACTGATTATCATAAATCCCTTACCAAAGCATTGGAAAGAATCACTGACGGTTCTTTCGGTATATGCACTATCTGCGATGAATTGATTCCTGAAGAACGGATGATGGAAGTTCCCAACGCAACAAAATGCGTTCAATGTAAAGAAAAAGAAAAACTGAATCTGGCTTAATCTCTCATGAGCCTTTTAGGGCTAATCATAGCCGTCGTTTCTTTAGACTTATGGTCTAAATGGGCGATTAAATCATCCTTCAAACTTTACCAATCAAAACCTATTATACAGGATTTCTTTCATTTGACCTATGTGACAAATGATGGCATGGCATTTGGTTTATCTTTTCCTGGTGGGAAATTTTTTCTCCTTTCCCTTATACTATTATTGACTGCATTCATTATTGGATTTCTATGGAAAGAAAGGAATGGCCATCCTCTAGCCAAATATGGTCTAGCTTTAATTCTTTCTGGAGCAATCGGAAATCTTGTTGATCGTATAATCAATGGAAGTGTGGTGGATTTTCTTGATTTTATGATTGGTAACTTTCATTGGTATATTTTTAATGTAGCCGACTCTGCTGTGACGGTTGGTATGGTCCTTTTCATTTATCACTCTATTATATTGGAAAAAAAAGAATCTATTAAAAATTCTCTACCTTGATCAGTTTTCATATTCAGCATTCCGAAGTGGTTGGACTTCGGTTAGACAAGTATTTGGTTTCCCAAATGCCTGATTACTCCCGTTCAAGAATACAATCTTGGATCAGGTCAAGTAATGTTCTGGTGAATGGACTTAACCGGAAAACCGGTTACACACTTGAACTCAATGATACGATAAATGTGAATCCACAAGAAATTGTTGAACTCAATTCTAATTTGATTCCTGAAAAGATGGATCTAGACATTCTTTTTGAGGATGAAGAAATCGTTATTATCAATAAGCCCGCTGGATTAGTGGTCCATCCCGGAACAGGAAATTCAACTGGAACTTTGGTAAATGGTCTTGTTGATCATTTCAGTTCCTTATCCGACTTAAATGGTCAAATCCGTCCCGGTATTGTGCATCGGTTAGACGCAAACACTTCAGGGATTATGGTTATTGCAAAAACGAATCTGGCACATGCGAATCTGGCAAATCAGTTTCTTAATCGACAGGTTAAGAAAAAATATACCGCATTAACTTGGGGACTTTGGACAGAAAATACCGGTGAAATAGATCAACCTATTGCTAGAAAAAAGAAAGATCCCACATCATATACGGTTTCGGAAGATGGGAAATCATCCATCACAAAATATAAAGTAGAAAAGAAATTCAGACATTTATCCGAAGTATCATTTTACCCAAAAACAGGGAGAACGCATCAGATTAGGGTTCATGCGACTTATTTGGGATACCCGATTTTTGGCGATATGAAATATGGAGGAGGTTTTTCAAAAACTCGAGGATTCCTTCCAGAATTCACCAATTATTATAAAAAGAAAATGAAAATTTTTAACCGTCATGCTCTCCATGCAACTCGGTTGGAATTCACACATCCAACAACTAAATTACCAGTGATATTTGAGTCAACATTACCGTCAGATTTTTTTAATCTAATGAATTCAATTGAATCATTTTATGATGAATAATGGCACAGAAACCCTAAAAGAATTCCTGAATTATATCCAATTTGAACGCGGATATTCTGCACATACGGTTACTGCGTATCAATACGACTTGGAAAAATTTTTGAATTTTATATATCAGTATGACTCAATTCTTCTAAAAGATTTTGGAAAAATTGACCGACAAGCAATACGTCATTTCTTGGGGAAAGAATACGAAGAAGGTAATTCTGCCAAAACAGTGGCTCGAAGACTTGCTTCCATAAAATCACTTTTTAATTATCTTGTCCAGGCAGAAGTTATTTGTGATAATCCCGCCATTCATATCAAAACACCAAAAGTTGAAAAAATAATTCCTACATTTGTTCAAGAAAATAAAATTGATGAGCTCATGCATATGCCTGATGAAACCACATTGATCGGTCGCAGAGATAGAGCTATTTTGGAATTATTTTATGCTACAGGTATTAGATTGAGTGAATTGACAGGTCTTAATATAGATTCAGTAAATACCAGCGAGTATATTATTAAAGTGTTAGGAAAAGGGAACAAGGAGCGGATTGTCCCCTTTGGGAAACCGGCAAAATCAGCTCTGGACTCCTATTTAAATAAAAGGAAACAAAGTTGGTCAGCTCCTTTGAATACTCCTCTTTTTTGTGGAAGAGGAGAAAACCGAATCTCTATAAGAACAGTGCAACAAAGAATAAAAATATATTTAAAAGCTGTATTGGGTGGCTCAGATGGATCCAATCCCCACACGTTACGCCATACCTTTGGTACCCATTTATTGGATAATGACGCAGATATACGTTCAATTCAAGAATTGCTTGGACACAGTAGTATTTCGTCCACGCAGGTTTATACAAAAGTGAATCCGCAAAAAATGAAAGAAATTTATAAGAAACATCATCCACATGCATCATAATTGGCTCATCAAAAAATGAAAATATCAGGAAATGATCTTGGCCTAAATAAATTGGGTCTAAATAATTTAAATAATGTCTACAGGAATTTGCCTGTTAAAGACATGGTTAATGACATTATTAATAATGGTGAGGGTGTTGTCGGTTTACGCGGCGCTGCCATGGTGGACACAGGGATTTATACGGGTCGTTCACCCAATGATAAATACATTGTGGATGAGCCTAACTCTACCGAAAAGATATGGTGGGGGCCGGTGAATCGTAAAGTTCCTGAAGAAGTATTTGATATACTTTATAATAAAGTTGTGAACTATTATAACAGGTCAGATGATTCAAAAACATATATTTTTGATGGTTTTGCCGGTGCGGATCCAACTTATTCATTGAATGTGCGGATTATTGCAAAAAAAGCATGGCAGGCTCATTTTGTCCATAATATGTTTATTCGTCCGGAAGATGGCGAACTAGATGATTTTAACCCAGAATTCACTATTATTAATGCATCGGATGTTTCCAACAAAGATTTCAAAACATTAGGAATGAATTCTGAAACATTTATTTTATTTCATCTTGAGAGACGGCTTGCCATTATTGGTGGAACAGAATATGGCGGTGAAATGAAGAAGGGTATTTTTTCAGTTCTTCACTATTTATTACCACAGCGGGGAGTTTTATCCATGCATTGTTCCGCAAATGTATATATGGATGGTAGTAACCCTTCTATATTCTTTGGTCTATCCGGTACTGGAAAAACCACATTGTCTACTGATCCGGTTCGCCCGCTCATAGGAGATGATGAACATGGTTGGTCTGATGATGGCATCTTCAATTTTGAAGGTGGCTGTTATGCAAAAGTCATCAACCTGAATAAGGATGAAGAGCCGGATATTTATAATGCAATCCGGGAAGGTGCATTACTGGAAAATGTCGTTTATGATGAAGAAACCAAGGTCATTGATTTTACTGATGGGGCTAAAACAGAAAATACACGCGTTTCATATCCATTAAATCATATTGATAATTCTGTATATGGGCAGGGAAAACCCAGTGTTGCAGGTCATCCAGAAAAGATCATCTTTCTAACATGTGATGCCTATGGTGTTTTGCCACCAGTGGCAAAATTATCATCTGACCAAGCCATGTATCATTTCATCAGCGGATATACGGCAAAAGTAGCAGGTACAGAGCGAGGAATTACAGAACCAACTGCTACTTTTTCTCCCTGTTTTGGCGGTCCATTCTTAACACTCCATCCCTTGCGTTATGCAGAACTATTGAAAGAGAAAATGGAAAAATTTGACGTAGATGTTTATCTGGTAAACACTGGGTGGGTAGGGGCTAGCGCAAAATCTGGTGCCAAACGATTCAATCTTCCAAAAACAAGGGAGATTATTAATTCTATTTTGGGTGGACAGATTGAAAAATCTGATTATGAAACGGATCCATATTTTGGATTTCAAATCCCAATATCACTTGGCGAAATTGATTCAAATCTCTTGAATCCCATTCGTGCATGGGATAACTTGGATGAGTACCATACCACAGCAAAAGAATTGGTTGAAAAATTTCAGACGAATTATAAACAATATGATTTAGGCGACACGGCGGTATTAAATGCCGGTCCTTCATTGTAAAAAACGAAAAGGGAACATTATGGTTATAGAATTTGCTGCCAGACATTTTCACGCACCCAATAACATTCGTGAATATGCGGAGAAGGGAGTTGAAAAATTCAAGAAATATAATGATAGAGCAACACAATGCCAGATCATATTGGAACATGAACACAACGATCATACAGCAGAGATCAGTTTATCAGTTCCTGGAAATAGGTTCTTCGCAAAAGCAGTGACAAAAAACATGGTCAAGTCCATTGACAATGCTATTGAAAAAACAATGCACCAACTTAAAAAACACATGGATGTGCTCCATAATCATAGATAAACAGGAAAAATAAAATATTTGAACTCTTATAGAGTTTATATAATTTAAATGAGTCGTGATTTGCACCATATTGCCGCGACGTAAAATAAGCGCTAAAAAGGTTTTGTAAAAAGAAGCCGGATAAAGCGCCGGCTTTTTTTATGCAAAAACTAAAAGACATACTAAAAAATAGAATTCTTGTCCTGGACGGTGCCATGGGAACCATGGTACAGTCCTATGGTCTTTCAGAGTCGGATTTCCGTGGAGATCGTTTTGAAAATCATCCGTGCGACTTGAAAGGAAATAATGATTTTCTGTCTTTAACTCGCCCTGATGTGGTGGGTGAGATCCACCGTGCTTACCTCGATGCAGGCGCTGATATCATTGAAACCAATACATTCAACGCAACTAGTATTTCCCAAGCTGATTATCAAACGGAAGACCTGGTTTATGAGATGAATAAAGCTGCTGCAGAAATTGCGCGGAACGTAGCCGATGAATTCACTGAAAAGACTCCAGATAAACCAAGATTTGTTTGTGGTTCAATAGGCCCAACCAATAAAACCGCATCTATGAGCCCCGATGTATCCAATCCTGGTTTTCGAAATATTTCCTTCGATGAATTATCGGATGCCTATTATGACCAAGCCAAAGGTCTTGTAGATGGAGGGTGTGATGTTTTAATGGTAGAAACAGTTTTTGACACCTTGAATTGCAAAGCAGCTCTTTTTGGAATTAAATCCTTATTTGAAGACACGGGAAATGAAATTCCTGTCATGGTTTCTGGAACAATCACTGATGCAAGTGGACGTTTACTTTCGGGTCAAACTGTAGAAGCATTTTGGCATTCAATCCGACATATGGATCTTTTGGCTGTGGGACTGAATTGTGCTTTGGGAGCGGAACAGATTCGCCCTTATGTAGATGCGTTTTCTCAAATTGCAGATACAAATGTTTTGGTTTACCCAAACGCTGGGCTTCCTAATGAATTTGGTGGTTATGATGAAACGCCAAATCAAATGTCAGAGTTTCTCCAAGAATTTTCAGAATCGGGTTTGGTAAATATTATAGGTGGATGTTGCGGTACAACTCCAGACCATATTTCAGCCTTTTCCAAATCGGTTGAAGGTATATTGCCACGTGAAATTCCAAAAATTGAACTATTCACAAAATTGAGTGGTTTAGAACCGCTTATCATTCGCCCTGATTCTAATTTTATTAATGTGGGGGAACGAACTAATGTTACTGGGTCTGCAAAATTCAAAAGATTGATAAAAGAAAACCAATACGATGAAGCTCTGGTTGTGGCTCGCCAACAAGTGGAAAACGGTGCACAGATCATAGATGTGAATATGGATGAGGGATTAATTGATTCAGAAAAAGCTATGGAACAATTTTTACGATTAATTGCTTCAGAACCTGAGATTTCCAAAGTGCCTATAATGATTGATTCTTCAAAATGGACCGTTCTCGAAACCGGATTAAAGAATATTCAGGGGAAAGGTGTTGTGAATTCCATTTCCTTGAAAGAAGGAGAGGAAGAATTCATCAAGCACGCATATTTAGTCAAAAAATATGGTGCATCGGTTGTCGTTATGGCATTTGATGAACAGGGCCAGGCGGATACCTTTGAGCGAAAAGTAAGTATCTGCCAAAGGGCTTATAAAATACTAACTGAAAAAGTTGGACTAAGCCCGGAAGATATCATTTTTGATCCCAATATTTTTGCTGTGGCAACAGGAATTGAAGAACATAATCAATATGGGAAAGCCTATATTGATGCTGC
>Ga0208765_1001263_pt1 | contig 15543 bp, 15 predicted proteins | sample ETNtaG_2_FD_185783 | JGI IMG/M metagenome (GOLD analysis project Ga0208765, IMG submission 185783) | Marine microbial and viral communities from oxygen minimum zone, Eastern Pacific Ocean - ETNP201406SV203 (SPAdes) (version 2) | ecosystem: Environmental > Aquatic > Marine > Oceanic ... | reverse complement strand
AGCCGTTTTAGAACTTCGAGATGAACTCAAAAAAAGAATTCTTACAAATTAACCTTTAAATCAATTATTCTATCACCTCTGCGTACTTTAATATTGATACTTTCACCCGGATTTAGCTCTCCAAGGCGATACATGTAATCATAAATATTTTTGATATCTTTTCCACCAATCTCAATAATAATATCTCCTTTTTTAAGACCTGCTTTACCTCCTGGCCCATCAGCTCTCGCTCCATCAATTTCTAATCCTTCAACTTCACTGCCATAAGATGGGATAATGCCTAAAGTGACCTTAAAGCTACGTCGTGTTTGAGTTGGTGCTTGTGGCCCTGATTCTGTAAAGATTAGTTGTTCATCAAATGAATCAATTTTATATATAATATCATGTACCATGTGTAAAATTTGTTTTTCACCAACTGCATTAATATGATTCCAGTCATCGCTTGGTTTATGATAGTCTGTATGAGTTCCTGTAAAGAAAAATAATACCGGTATATCATTTACATAAAAGCTAGCGTGGTCACTGGGGCCATATCCTTCTGCGCTACGGCGCAATATGATGTCATGATCTGATTCAATTTCATCTAATATTGATTTAAAGCTTGGTGACGTTCCTGTCCCTCCTATAGTTACCTTGTTATCGGACATCCGACCAATCATATCCATATTAATCATAGCCGTAACTTTTGAAAGATCAACTGTAGGGTTTTCAACAAAATATTTTGACCCCAGAAGCCCTTCTTCTTCTGCATTGTATGCCATAAAAATAATCGAGCGCTTAAGGTTACCTGGTTTAGATGATAATTTTGCAGCCAACTCCAAAATCCCTGCTGTACCAGAAGCATTATCATCAGCTCCATTATGAATTGCATCAATATCGGTAGAAAGCGATCCCGAACCTTTGCCACCATAACCTAAATGATCAAAGTGGGCACCTAAAATTATATATTCATTTTTCAATGTAGGATGAGACCCGGGTAGAATTCCTAAAACATTAGGTATAGATACTTTTTCTTTTTCTAGCGATATAACAGCATTTATATTAGTTGCAATTTCCATTGAATAAGGAGATTCGGATTCATTGATTTTTGTCTGCACGGCTTCTAAACTATCATTTAACAATGAATTAGCTAATGAACGAGATATTTGAATAACGGGAATACCAATAGATGTAGAATTTGGCGTATGTTTTAAAGGAATTAATTCCCCACCATCTTCAAAATCGACAAAGAGAACCCCGGCTGCTTGATTGTCTCTTGCAAGCATGGCTTTTTTCCGCAGTGGGTTATGAGCAACAAATTTAGAATGAGGATGATCACCATCAGGACCTCCTCGAAGAATCAAAACCCAGCGATTTTCTACATTTATATTATTGTAATCATCCCAATCTATAGAATCATTAATGGTGTAACCATATCCCGCAAATGTTAATTCTCCAGATACGTTACCATTAGAAGAAAATTCTAGGGGTGTATAATCTTTATTAACATTATAAATCTTTTTATTCACAGATAAAGTGTTTACTCCTACCAATTGTATTCCAGTCGTAAAATCAAATGGTTGAGTATATCCATCGATACCGGCGGGTTGAATGCCTACGTTCTTAAATTCATCAATTATATATTTTATTGTTTCTTTAGATCCTTTTGTGCCTGGGAATCTTCCATATCGCTCATCTGCTGACAAATACTTTATGTGATCTAATATATCTTTTGTTGATATTTCTAGATCTCTATTTTTTATATTTTCATTATTAGGTGGTTGTGTACAACTGATAACCGTAGTTATTATAATCAATATGTATATATGATATTTCATGGCTGATTTCCCCGTTAAAAACGCAATAAAATTACTAACAATCAATATGAATCTGGTATTAAATGGATTGTAATTTTACACCTAGAAAGCCTAATGAAAAAAACTATAACAGATAATATTTATATTAGTGTACAACCAAAGTATTTACCAGAAAGATCTAATCCATCTAAACCAATATATTTTTTTTCATATCATATTAAAATAGTAAATCAGGGAATAGATACAGTTCAGTTAAAAAATAGGTATTGGCACATCACTGATGGTAATGGAGATATTGAAGAGATTCGTGGCCCCGGTGTCGTTGGAAATCAGCCGTATTTAAAAAAGGGAGAGCGATTTGAATATACTAGTTTTTGTCCATTATCTACTGAATTCGGTGTAATGTATGGACATTTTGAAATGATATGTGAAACCGGGAAAAAATTTAATGCAAACATTCAACCCTTTAGATTAACAATCCCTCACTCCGTGAATTGATTTTAATGAACAATAAAACTAAAATAATTGCAACTGTTGGCCCTGGTTGTGATAATAAAAAAACGCTTCAATCAATGGTTGATGCTGGCGTAAACGTATTCCGATTAAATATGTCACATGGTGATGAGGGTGCAAAAAGAAAACTTTATCAATTAGTAAAATCTTTAAAATATAATAATACCCGTCCAACTATTTTAACTGACCTTGCAGGACCAAAGATAAGAATTACTAAGATTGACAAAGGGTTTTCACTTAATGAAAAAGAAAATGTTATCATCTCAAATGAAAAAACGCTTAAAGAAAAACATATTAAAGTTTCAAATGAATTTGAATTATCACATATTTCAAAGGGTACAAAAATTCTAATTGATGATGGTCGTGTCCAGCTTAAAGTCATCGATAATCCATCCCCTAATATATTAAGATGCACCACATTGATTGGTGGAAAGGTACAGGCAAGAAAAGGGGTGAATTTCCCTGGGGTTACACTAGACACACCATCATTAACTGATCAAGATATTGTTGATTTAAAAATGGCATTAGATCAAGGTGCAGATTGGATTGCTCTTTCTTTTGTTAGACGTGCTGATGATGTTTTGTCAGTTCACAAAATAATGGATGATGTTGGGAAACGAATACCAGTTATGGCAAAAATAGAAAAGTGGGAAGCCTTAGATAATCTTGAGGAAATCGCAGATACTTTTGATGGGTTAATGGTTGCCCGTGGAGATTTGGGCGTAGAGATAGATGTAGCAAGGGTGCCGCTTGCTCAGAAAAAAGTCATTGAGATAGCGGGTGCTTTAGGGAAACCTGTTGTAATTGCTACGCAACTCCTAGAATCAATGATAAATAATAAAACGCCAACTAGAGCAGAAGTAAGCGATATTGCGAACGCAATTTTTGATAGTGTTGATGCACTGCTTGTTACAGGTGAAACTGCAATCGGAAAATATCCAATTGATGTAATAAAAATATTGGCTCAAGTTATTTCTGAGACAGAAGAGGCAACTACTTTTCAACGAGAGTCTATTCCTGAAAATGTTAATAAAACTCCAGAAGCAATTAGTCATGCTGTTTGTGAAATTTCTAATGACTTAGACATTAATATTTTAATGTCTATGACACATACTGGGAGTACTGCTCGTATGATTTCTAGATACAGACCGCAGTCTAAAATTTTTGCATTAACGCCATTTGAGAATATTGCGCGTCAACTTGAATTAATTTGGGGAATTACGCCAATAAAAGTTGATTCTTATAATAATATTGAGGCCATCCCAGATCTCTGCAACAATGTTTTACATAAATTGAAATTGATAAATAAAGGAGATAAGTTTATTATTACCGGTGGAGTTCCTATGGGGATTGAAGGAACTACAAACTATTTATCAGTTCAGACTCATAGATAAACAATTCCTTAAAAGGAGACATAATGAAAAAAATAAAAACAGTATTAATTAGTATAATTGGAATCATGATTATAGGGTGTAGCAATGACGCTGCACTAAAAAAACAAGCCTATGAGCTTGCCCACAAGTATATAATAACTGATGGTCATATTGATGTTCCATGGAGATTAAATGATGGTTATGAAGATCTCTCAGTTCGTACAGAGGGCGGCGATTTTGATTATATACGTGCGAAAGATGGCGGATTAGATGCTCCTTTTATGTCAATTTATGTTCCTTCTTCATATCAGGAAACGGGTGGGGCAAAAGAAAAAGCAGATTCTTTAATTGATCTAGTAAATCGTATTGCTGATGATCATCCAGATAAATTTGAAGTTGCTACTAGCGTTGCTGATGTAAACCGGATTTTTGCCGATAGTAAAATTGCTTTACCTATGGGTATGGAAAACGGAGCACCACTTTTGGATGACTTAAGCAACGTACAATATTTTTATGATAGGGGAATCCGGTATATAACTCTTACACACGGGAAAGATAACCTCATCTGTGATTCGTCCTATGACACTACTCGTACCTGGGGCGGTCTTAGCCCTTTCGGACGTGAAGTAGTAAAAGAAATGAATCGAGTAGGTATCATGGTAGACATCTCACACGTAACTGATGAAGTTATTAATCAAGTTATGGACATGACAGATGTTCCCGTGATTGCTTCTCATTCATCATGCCGATATTTTACTCCTGGTTGGGAACGAAACATGGGGGATGATGAAATTCGTAGACTCAAAGATAATGGAGGAGTCATTCAAATAAATTATGGGTCATCATTTGTCACACAAGCTTCACAAGATAAAAGAGCTGCAAATGCAGAAAAAATAAAAGCTTACGCTGAAGAAAATGGTTTATCTGATGAGGACGAAGCATTAGAGGATTACGCCAAAAAGGTGAATAAACAAAACCCAATGTATGCAGACATCACAGAGGTTGTTGATCATTTTGATCGTGTGGTTGAATTAGCAGGTATAGATCATGTAGCAATTGGCTCAGATTATGATGGGGTTGGTGACTCTCTACCATATGGCTTGAAAGATGTAGCTTCTTATCCTAATCTCATTTATCATCTTTTAAAACGAGGTTATTCAGAAGAAGATATTGAGAAAATATGTTACAAGAATATTTGGCGTGTTTGGTCAGCTGTGGAGGAAGCCGCACAAAAATAAGTTTTATATGAAACAATACTTAAAATTTCTAATCCTATTGAAAAACTAGTTATTGAAGAATATAATCGCGTAATGAATTGAACGAATTTTCCTTTTAGCCCTTATCCTAAAAGCTATGTAAAAGCGTATAGTATCATCAAATCAGTTTTGATATAACTTTTTTACCCAACTCGCTTCTTCTTCAGACAAAGCAAAACCCAATGATGATGCAGATTCGACTTGTTTCGTATTTCGCTGACCAAGCAAAACGCAGCCTGTAGGTGAATCAGTTAATAGTGCATCAATTAAGCCGTGCATTACAGGCTCTAAATGGTCCGAAAACTTTGAATTCAATTCGGACTTATTATGTTTCATTCGATCAATAATATCCTGATCAATAAAATCTTTTACTCTTGTTCTAAAGTCTCCAGCCTCAAAAACTGTTGGCTCGCTATATTTCCCAGTTAACAATCCATGTTTGATTGGAGAAAAGAAACAAACACCCAAATCATTCGAATCAATAAAGTCTTTAAGGCCAGTCTGGCTATAGGTATCATCCATAACGTTTCTATAAGGTTGTATGACGTCTGGATCACAAGGTTCTATATAATCCATTATTTTTTTCAATGACCAATCTGAAAGACCAATAAATCTTGTTTTTCCCTCTTCTTTGAACCGGTTGACAACTTCAAGTGCACTATCAAAATATTCTTTGTTTTTCCCAAAATTGCAGTGATGCAGATACATTAGATCAACATTATCGGTTTTCAAATTTTTTAATGATCGTTCCATGTTAGCACGCATATGCTTTGGATGATACCAATGATCATAAGGACCCATGTCCCAACCAACTTTTGTTGCTAATAAAATTTCGTTTCTGGGTACTTCTTCCCATATACTTCCAATAATTTTTTCAGAATGCCCATCACCATACACATCTGCGGTATCCCAGTGGTTTATCCCCAATTCATAGGCTTTCATTAATGCTTTTGTACTGTCTTTATCATCTTGCCCCGACCAACCAACGGGGTTATCCTCATCTATAGTGTTAGCCCCACCGTATGACCAAGTCCCAAGGCTAATTCTTGATACTCGTTCCCCGGTTCGACCTAGTTTAACATATTCCATTATTATTCCAATTAATGTGTGGGCATAAATTAAGGCAGATTAAATTTTATTATGTCAAAACCATTTGAAATCATAGATATTGGTCATAAAGGGCTTGCAATTGATGAAGCCATATCGGAACTAGAAGCTAAGGTTAGTGACTGCATCTTTAAAGGCACTGCCCGATCTATAAAAATAATTCATGGTCATGGGTCCGGCGCACTACAAAAGGGGGTTAGAGAATGGTGCAAAAGTTATGAAGGTCGCTTTCAAGGGGTAATATATGGTGAAGATTATGATGTTTTTGAGCCACTTGCTGCAGCCATGAGGGCAGATAGTGGATCCCCAACAGATCCCGATCTTGGACGAAAAAATAGTGCAATAACATATATTTGGCTTTGGTAACCTTTGAGAAAAAAATACTTTCTTTTAAATTCAAGGTAAGAGCATGACAGGAAAACCCAATAAATATGACCATTTATTTAAAAACATGGGCTCAAATTCAATGGCTGGTGTAAAAATATTTAGTGAACATGATACATACATTAAACCACAAAAATATAATGATGTAACTAACTTGGAAAATGGCATATGGGAGAAACTATTCATAAATGTTGAGCCACTTATTGATCAATATGTAATTAAAGAGTATTTGCTTGGGATGCGAACTTTGCCTATTCCTAAAGATCGCTTTCCTGAATTTAATTCTATCACTCCATTGCTTGAAAATTCTACCGATTGGGAACTTGTACCTGTTGCTGGTTTTTTAGATGAAAAATTGTTTTTTGACCTAAATGCAAATCGAAAATTTCCTGTCACAGATATTATTAGAGAATCCCCAAGATTTGATGAAAAATATAGCAATATTAAAATTGAGAACGATGCAGGTTATACCCCAGAGCCTGATATTTTCCATGATATTCAAGGCCACATCCCATTTCTAATGAATAAAGAATATGCCAACTTCATGCACGATATTGGTATTCTTGGATATGAAATTTTAAATGATGAACGTGGGTTAGGTAAGGATTTAGTATCTCACAATCTAAAGCGTCTCCAAAATTTTGCTTGGTGGACTTATGAATTTGGTTTGATTAAAAATGATGGTAGTACTGACAGCTTTCGTCGTCATGCAAATGATATAGATTATGAGATATATGGTGCAGGTATTGTTTCATCTTATAATGAAACATTAAATATTGTTGAATGTGCTAAAAATCAATCAAAAACTTCTGAATTTCTTCCTTATGATATTGAAGAAATGGTGATGACATGTTTTGATTATGGATCCATTCAAAATCGTTATTATGTAATAGACTCTATGAAAAATTTATATAGTTCATTTAAAGAAAACCGTGACATTTTTTGGTATGAAGGATAAAGTGGTAGATATAAATGAAAAAGTTAATTTACTATTTATTGATTATTGCGCTTTTAATATTGAGCTGTGCACCTTCAACAAAATCATTCGAAGAATTACCCCCTCAAGTACTACTTGCAAAATCTGATTCATTAATAAAAGTTTACCCTGATAAACCTGAACTAGTTAATGCAATCATAAATGCTAGATTACATTTAGCAGAAAAAAACAACGATTTTTCTCAGTATCATGAAGTTCTAAAAATTGAACCTAATAACCCTATGGCACAATATTATATCCTTATGAATACAGGAAAACAATACCATGAAAAAGAATATAAAAATGGTCAATGGGAGGCTATTCAATCATTTTCGAAAGCTTCAGCCATAATTGATAGTCTTGGGGAACCTCACTTTTGGATCGGCAAAGCTTATGAAAAAAAGGATGAAATGGATTTTGAACTTGCTTTAGAAGCTTATGACAAATCACTTGAATTATATTTGCCTAAGAAATTGCGTAATAAAGTTTTAGTTAGACGAGAAGCGTTACTTAATAGAAAAAAAACATATGAGGACTTCTGGAAGTAATAATGCATGGTTAACAATTTCTACTAATTCTAATATTATATATTTTTGACTTGATTCAACCATAGAGCATGGTTAAACTTTCGCCATCTAATGACTATACTCATTAGGTGCCACACAATCCGAGGTAAAGATAAAATGGCAAAAAAAGTTATATTGAATAAATCATTCATAAGGGTGATGTTTGTGCTTTTTGCACTTGCAACAGTTCTTGTTGGGCAAAAGCCGCGAAACATTTCAGGTACTGTATTAGACGTTTCTGGAGAGAATGTTGGTGGTACAACTGTACTTCTTTTAATTGAAGATGGTACGGAATCGCAACGTACAGAAACTAGCAAACGTGGTGCCTTTAAATTTAAAAAGGTAAGTCCTGGCAAATATAAAATTGATATTGATGCTGGCGATTTGGGTAAACTGAATACTGATGTTGAGGTTTCTGATAAAAACGTAAAACTAGGTGACTTAAGCCTAATAAAAAATCAAGACCCAGTAGAAGCTAATACCAGTGCAGATGTTTCCACGACTGAAGCCTCTGAGCCTACAGCCGCACCGCCAACTGCGGAAAGCGCAGAGTTTACTCCAGATCCAGGAAAAGATTATATTTTAAATGAACTTAGTTTTGAAATAAAGAAAATGACTGCGGAGCTCAAATATCTTAACGAAGAGCTCGAAAATTTAAAAGCTCTAAGTAAAATGTGGGTTAATCCATTAGCCATATATTCAAAAGAAATCATTATGAAAAATGGATCTACAGTTTTTGGTAAAGTTGTTTATCAAGATGAGGAGTCGATTAAAGTAGAAACGCTTGTTGGTTACTTGATTATTAATCGAGAAGATGTTGTAAGAATCATAGATAATGTTGTCACAGAAGAGCAGGCAGAATATGTGCCCGAACAAGTCCGTGATAGTTATACTCCTCCACCTATGCCAAAGCTAGCTGAGCCACAATACACTTCACCAGAACGAAGTGGATCAACAAAATATTCAGCCAATTGTGTTTTAATGGGCAATATAACTGAAAAGAAAGATGCTCAAGGAAATATTATATTTAATGGCGAAATAAAAAATATTGGTGGCCGAAGATCAGATTTTGTTAAAGTTGATTTTGTATTCCGTAAAAATTGGAGTGGAGAAACAAAAACACTTACCACTTTCATAAGAGGGGGATATCATACCTTTGATTCAGGGATAACAACCGATTCCACTTTATTGCCAGGCTCAACTGGAAGTTTTGAATTATATGTTCCACATGATTTTGGATCATTTATTGGATACTCTTATGTCATAGACTGGGAGGAATACGAATAGTGTTCTTTAAATCTATATTAAAGGGTTTAGCACTTTTTGTTTTTGTTGTTTCAGCAAATGCTCAAGAAACTCCTATTTCTGAAATATTTTTTCTTGATCTTGGGATTGTTATAGAGCCAGAAAAAGGAAACGAATCATATTCAAGAGTTATATCAAAAACTTCAAAAGAAAAAACTTTTAAAATCAAAAAGGTAGAGAGCGGTTCCGTTTACATGGCATCAAGTAAAGAGCTATTAACTACATTAAATCGTATTAATGATCGTATAACTGAATTAGAATCTTCTTTTCATACTGAATTGGGGTCTTTAAAGAAAGAAAACAGAGACTTGCGAGAGGCCTTAGCTACAATTTCATCCCCAATACAAGAAGTATATGTATCCAATAATAATTTGCCAAAAAAAACTATTATTACTGAAATAAATCATAAGCCAGCACCAAAGTTTGATAGAGCAAACTATATGTCCGGGGTTTTTGCCTATCAAAGAGAAGATTATAAAATGGCATTAAATTATTTTACATCCGTTAATATTGACCTTGCGCCTGATAAAACAGCTGAAAATATACTGTATTGGATGGCTGATGCATATCAGCAATCTGCTGATTATGAAAATGCCTTGATGCTTCTTAACCAAATAGCAATAAGTGGCAACCTAAGGATAGATGACGCCCTAGTTCAAAAAGGTCTAGTACATAGAAAAAGAGGTGAGGAACAGCTAGCTCTTGCAGCTTTTAATGATGTGGTTGTTGATCACCCCGATAGTGAATACGTGCGTTTAGCTCAAATGGAATTAAAAAAATCTGAAGGGTCAAAATAAATGATCAACAGATTCATTAAACCAACCTTTATAACAATAATTTTATTTTCACTAATATTTGGATCAACTCGCATTGCATATCTTCGACCTGGTCCGATGATGAAAATCCCATATACTTCACTAGGGCCTTCTCCCTATTTATTTACAGCAGGATTTTCCTCAGAAATACATAACCTGTCTCCATTTAATACTGCTAAGGGAGCTTACGGTACCATGGAATTAGGTGGATGGACATTTGGCGTATCAACAGCCACTGGTGGTGATACGACTAGCATTGCAAATCTTGAAGTATCAACATATAGAGCGCCTGTAGAGTTTGGTTTTCATGTACAAAAACGTGTTTTTGTCAGAGACAATATTTCTTTTTCAGTTGGATTACAAGATATTGTGTTCCAAAATAATACAACGAATGGTCTTCAACTAGACCCTAAAGATTTTTCTTTTTTTGGAATTGTTAGTAGTCAACAAGACGTTGGTGACTATAACCTAAATGCCTTTATTGGATTTGGGACTGGTGGTTATGGCCTTATTGATACCCTTAAGGCTGATACGCTTTCCACACAATCAGAAGGAATGAATGCTGGTGTATTTGCTGGCGCTATTTTTAAAACACCTTATTTAGAAAAATGGGGTGGAATTGACATTGTGGGTGAATTTGACGGTAATGGCATCAATGTGGGACTCCGCATCCCCCTTACCTCGGATTATCGCTTGAACCTAGGATTCACCCACATAGAAAAACTTCCTAAATGGAAAGAGCGTTATTGGGAAGGCCACGCTGGGATTACAATTGGATTTGAAATTGCAGCTGCACGTGGATCAGGCATTAAAACGCCTGGAGGTGGACCCGCTCCAAGCCCAAGGTTACAGCCGGGCTCCACTAACTATGCTGATATTGATACTACTCTAATGATGGCTGATTATGCTGTTCATACATTGAGAGACTCTATGGGTATGATGACAAACGAGATGAGAAATCTTATAACACGACTTTCAGCAATGGAACAACATTCAAAATTTTTAGAAGATTCATTAAAAGCTGTCAAATTAAATACTAATGTTGGTGAGCAAAAAATGAATGATGCTATGAGACATTTATCTAAATCATTGCGCTATTTTTATGCAGGTAACTACCGGGCTTCACTACAAGAAGTTGAGGCATCATTAGAATTAAACCCCAATTTGGCATTAGCCTACGCTAGACGTGGGTCAATATATTATAAACTAGGAGATGTTCAGAGAGCGACTATAAACTGGAATCTTGCTCTACGCATGGATCCAGAATATGATGATGTGAGAAACGTGTTAAAGGCGCTTCATGAAAATCGACTTAAATCAACAAGTATGATAGAGGATTAGGTATGGATATTGCAACTCTTGTAGGAATTATTTTAGGATTAGGAGCTATTGTAGGAAGTATATTCCTGATGACACCCGATTTTGGTATGTTTGGCTCTGCGTCAAGTTTTGGGATTGTTTTTGGAGGCATGTTAGCATCTGTGGCAGTTGCCTTCCCATTAAAGGATGTATTACAGCTTGGTGCGGCTATGGCGGCTGTTTTTAAAGGTTCATCTGATTCCCTTGGTGGTTTGGTTGATGAAGCTGTTGAGGCCTCCGAGGCTGGCCGAAAAGGGACGGCCGATCTTGAAAAACACATCGATAATATTAAAGGGTTTTTCTTTAAAGATGGTGTACAGATGGTAATTGATGGTTATTCGCTTGAAGAATTATCTGAAATTTTAAATACAAGAATTGATTATAGAGAGTTACGTGAAGGAACTCAGGCGGGCCTATTTAAATCAATGGGGACTATGGCGCCAGCGTGGGGTATGGTAGGAACGTTAATTGGTCTCGTTGTGATGTTATCGGGTTTTGGCGGCGAAGGCGGTGGAACAGATACGCTTGGTACCGGAATGTCGGCTGCGCTTATTACAACACTATATGGTGCAATTTTAGCTAATCTATTTTTCTTACCTATGGCAGAAAAAGTTAAATCACGTATTTCATTTTCAAGCACAATGCAAAGTTTACAATTAGAGGCAGCCAGATTAATTCACCAAAAGAAGCACCCAATCATTGTAAGAGAAAAACTGAACTCATTCATACCACCTAAAGAGTGGAAGAAGGATGAAGGTGGAGGCTAAAAATTAATGGCTGCTACACCACAAGAAATAAAAAAATATATGAATAAGGGTCGGGATACGGTCGAAGAAGGACTGCCGGGCTGGTTTGGGACATTTGCTGATATGATGACCTTATTATTTGCTTTTTTTGTGTTATTAGCTGCTATATCTACTATAGATCCTGTAAAACTTCAAAATATGGCTGATAGTATGGGAAAATCAGTTGGGAAAAAAGAAAAACTTGATAATCAAGCCATGTCACTTGGAGATATTCATAAAGCAGCTACAAAAATGGTTGAAGAAATGGCTGCTGATCCAAAAACAGGCGAAAAACCAGTGGAAGTAACAACAAGTCCCAAGGGTGTAACTATTGGGATTTCATCTGATATTAGTTTTGAATCGGGCTCAGCTACAACAAAACCAGGATTTCTTGAAATATTAAAGAAAATTGTTCCAACTATGGATGAATCCTACAATATGATCGCAATAGAAGGGCATACAGATAGCGACCAACTACCTAAAGCTCTAGCTATAAAATACCCAAGTAATTGGGAATTGTCTGGTGCCAGAGCTGCAGCTGTGGTTCGACTTTTAATTGGCCTAAAAATTGATCCTGTAAGACTTCAAGCTGTTGGTTATGGAGAATTTGTCCCAAGAGATAAAAATACAGCGGAAATAATTTCAAAAGACTTAATAGAAAAATATAATTCTAATCCTCAACAAAAAGCACGTAATCGCCGCGTTGAAATAACTTTTCTTGCGCCAAATAGATAAGCTTTGATTGAGAAAAATAAAAAAATTTATATGAAAAAGGGAGTGGTTATGAAAAAACGAATAAACAATCTATTTAGATATGCTTTATTTGGACTAATTATTAGTGTTGTCTTTGGGCAATCCAGTGGATATCTGGCACAAAAATTAATGCTTGAAAATAGCTTAAGAAAACGTATTGGTGATGCTTTAGAAAAGGTTATAGATAATCGTAAATATGTAGTTGATGTAAGCGTTGATCTAGAAATAAGCAGTGCTATTGAAAACGAAACAACCTTTTCGCCTTCTGGCACAATTAAATCACTTAATTCTGCAGAAAGTATTCTGCTTGATCGCGATGCGCCAAAGAGCGGCAGTGTAGGTTTACCCATTCCCGGATTTGACTTCACAGCTGAAAATGCTCCAGAAGTAGAAAATGAAGTTGATGTTAAAATGGATTCTCCTGTAGATGATAATGTGGTTTCTAGAACAAAAACAGAAAAACTCCCATCGATGGCCAGTGTCAAAAATCTAGAAATAAGCATTATTATTCAAGAAGGTGCTGCACCTGAGCTAATTGAAAATATCAGACAGGTAGTAATGGTTGCGTCTAGATTTAACCGCGCTCGTGGAGATGTTCTTAGTATTATGACAGCTAGCTTTAAAGAAAGAAGAGATGAAAAGTCTGCTGAACAAGTTCTACTTAAAAATATTGCTGAAAAACTTGAATCTCTTGAGAGCCAGCGCGAAAGACTAGGAGAAGTCGATTGGAAACAAGAATTAGACAACTATAAGGACTCAGAAGCTGAGCGTCGTCAGGAGGATCGTTTATATTTTCAATCAAAATTAGCAGAAATGGAAACCACAGCGAGAGACCAGTCTTATGACCAAGAAAGACAAGCTATGCTCAGACAAGACTCGGTTCGGTTACAAGCGTTAAATGAAGAAATTCAAAATTTAAAATCATTTTTAGGTACCGCTGATATTTCAGATTCAGCTGCAACTGCTGCACAATCATCCGTTCAAAGAAAACTTACTGAGAAGGAAACGCTTGATGCTCAAATTGCTGAAAAATTAGCAATGCTTGATCAAGTACAATCTGAACTTGATAGACAACCAAGAAGTGGAAACACGGGGATGATTATTTTTGTATCTGTTTTGGCCGCTTTGGTTATTGTTTTAATCGTTGTATTAGTATTTGTATTAATGAACAAACCAAAACAGCCAATGCCACCATGGATGATGTATCCACCTCGCCCTAAAAAAAAAGATAGTGGAAATGGTGTGACAACGCAAACAACTCAAGCTGTGCAACCACCTCCCGTTCAGCCTGCTCCTTCACAAGAAGATGTTGCTGTTTTACAAAGTGAAGTAAATGACATGAAGCAAGCTGTAGTATCAATGAGTGTAGGTCAACCGCAAGCTGCAACAAAGATTGTTAAAGATTGGATCGTGGAAGAAGCTCCTCCTGAGCCTGAACCCGCTCCTGAGCCTGAAGAAGAAGATGATGGCAAGAAAAAGAAGAAGAAGAAGAAATAAGGGGCGCTTATTATGATATCAGATTATAACAGATTATCTGGTTTACAGAAAGTGGCAATTCTGTTTTCCGTTTTAGGTGAAAGTCTTGCTCTAACTCTTGTTAAAGAATTAGATCAAACAGAAATTCGCAAAATACGTGCCGCTATGCGAGGCGTTAATAATGTTGCCTTTGCTGTGAAAAAACAAGTAATGGAAGAATTTTATTTTTCCTTTGTTAGTGAAAAATTTCAGCAAGATGAGGAAAGCGATGAACCTAAAAAACCTTTTTCATTCCTTTCTGATTTAACTGATGAACAACTTGTTGCATTGTTATCTAGTGAAACACCCCGCGTTATTGCCATTACTCTTGCTCAACTTGAGAGTGATAAAAGAATGCTAGTTTTAAATCGCATCAGCGAAGAAGAAAAGGGGCAGGTGTTGCTCAGTATAGGAAACCTTGATGATGTGCCGTTAGAAGCTATTGTACAAATTGCCAACAAATTACAAAAAAAATCAAAACAACTTCCTAAAACTGTTGCTTTTTCTCGCGGCGGCGGAAAAGACCTCGCTGATTTACTTGGGGAAATGGATGCTGCAGAGGAAGAAATGTTTATGCAAAATCTTGAACAAGATAACCCTGAGCTTGCAGAGCAGGTTAAAAAATATCGTATAACATTTGAATCAATATTTGAAATTTTTCCGGACAACTTACTGCGCGATCTTATGAACGCGGTGGATTTAGATGCTGTTTCAATGGCCCTAAAGGGTATAGAACAGTCAATTACAGATAAAGTGATTGGCGTCTTGCCTAAAAAGAAACAGGCGATGTTTGAACCTGTTGAGGGTGCTGTGCCTAAGCGTGATGTTGATGAAGCAAGAAAATCTATTGTTTCAGCTGCAAAACAAATGGAGCGTGATGGAGCGTTTAAGCTAGAAGATTTGCTTGGTGGCGATACTGTAGAGTAAATCTAAATAATATATTAAATCGCTTATATAAAAGCCCTCGGATTTTTTTTTGGGGGCTTTTACTTATCTAAAACAGCTTGTGCAGCAGAAAATCGAGCTATAGGAACACGATA
>Ga0208765_1001262_pt1 | contig 15559 bp, 12 predicted proteins | sample ETNtaG_2_FD_185783 | JGI IMG/M metagenome (GOLD analysis project Ga0208765, IMG submission 185783) | Marine microbial and viral communities from oxygen minimum zone, Eastern Pacific Ocean - ETNP201406SV203 (SPAdes) (version 2) | ecosystem: Environmental > Aquatic > Marine > Oceanic ... | reverse complement strand
CCTCGCCGCAGGGGGCTTCGCCGACATCGCCCGACCACATATTTCGATCAAATGCGTCTAAACTAGTTCGGCTTGCAAGTGTGTCCGATGAACCAAGACCGGCTGGGCGCAAAAATTCCTCGAAAGTTTTCATTGCTCCCGCCTGGCGCAATAAATTACGGGCCTGTAAGATATGGCAAGTCGACTTCCACCCAGGACCCAATACTTGGCGTGCCACAAGCCGCCATGCCGCGGTTTTGCCCACTCCAGCGGGGCCAGTGATTAGCAGGTGCGGGGGGTCTCCTGTTGAGCTTGCTCGAATGAATTGATCGCGTACGTGCCCGGGCACGGCCAATGCATCAAATCGCTTGGGTGCGTGAGTAGAGAGCCACGAGGCCATCATCAATAGCGAGAATGTCGCAGTCTTTCAACAAGACGTTTCAAATCGCATCGAGGGTTTTGTGACCCTGACGTCGTGGCTTGGTAAAAATTCGGAATCCGCACGCTTTGCACGCAATTCCTGTTCGCGTACCCTCAAATTCATCGGTGTGTCCACAGCGCAGACACTTGTAGGTAACCACCTTAGCCATCGAATTCGCCGACCTACCCCTCCCATTTGAAGCCGTCGCCTATGAGGTGGTGAGAAAAGTTCGGGATTCACTGGGAATCGCGAGATTTACGGCATATCTCTATGAAATTTTGAAACATATTTTGCCCGTATTCAGAATCGTTCACTTCTGGGTGGAATTGAAGGCCAAATCGATCTCCAGATTCATTTTCCATTCCCTGAACTACACAGGACTCGCTACTCGCTGTGATGAAGAAACCTTCGGGCAGTTCACTGACTTCATCATTGTGGGATTCCCAAACAACTTGTGAATCAGGGGTGCCTTCGAAAATTTTCCCGCCACCGTTGACGAGTGTGATGCTGGCTGCACCAAATTCTGGGGCGGGTGCTTCCGAGGCGCCCCCTCCGTAGAATCCTGCCATGAATTGAAGGCCCGCGCAAATACCCAATATTGGCATATCTAATTCCAAATAGGCGCCACAATTTCCAAGTTCACCTGTAAGACCAACCCGTGCAGCCCCACCGGATAGGATGAGGCCATCGAGTTGACGGAGTTCTGTGATGGGTGTCATATTGCCAATAATCTGGGTGTCGACTCCGAGATATCGTAACATTCGCCATTCCCGATGCGTCCACTGGCCACCATTATCGACGACATCGATGACCAGGGGTGTGTCGCTCATTGGCCTTCGCCGAGGTTGGCGCTCAATCAAGGTGGCGGAACTCAGAGGTCCGCCAATTCACTGAGGTAGAGGACTCGCATGCTATGCTCGAAAGCGGCAGCGTGGCCCCATGCCTCCAACAAATTTGCACCCAATGCATACACGCCATGTCCTCTTGCAACAAACAGCTTGTTCCCTGTTTGTTTGAGTGCCTCTGTGATTTCCACAAGGTATCCTTCCATGTCATCGTACTGAACATCTACGATTGTTGCGCGGCCATAATTTGAACGGCCTTCAAAATCTGTTGGGACCAATGCATAGCGATCTTTCTCCAAACTCAATGTTGTTGTGTATGGTGCGGCGACGTGAACGCAAGCACCTTGTCCTTCATGCTCCAAACTGGCAATTGCCAATGCAACACTGTGAATTTGCCAATCCTCACTAGCACGATCTGGGGCGGCATCTCCCAAGCGTCCAGTGATGAGATCTGATTCATTCATCAAGCCCAAAGCAGCCCCTTGACGGGTGATGTGGACCAAGCCAGGAGATTGTGTTGAAAGGAGGCTGAATGAGCCCGTTGTACCGTGAAGAAGGCGCTCTTTGTGCAATTGTCGTCCAAGGGTTGCGAACATTCCTACGATTTCACCAGGGACCACGAAGCCATCTCCGACAATGGGGGGCATGGGGGGGTTTTCGACTTCTTGGATTACTTCACCTGCTGCTGCCATTCCTTGCTTCAGATTTTCATTCTCTTGGCGCAATTGCTCCAGTTCAACCTTCTCATCGCCTTCAACCGTTCGCTTGGCGATTTCGATTTTTTCTTGACCCGCTTCAATGACAACACTGGATCCAGTGTGCATCGATTGGGCACCAGAAGGTGCAGAAGGTGGAGTGCTTGGTGGGCCTGCTGGTGAGGATGTGCTGCCACCAAACATTGCTCGGCCTCCACCCCGTCCGGGTGGGCCGCTGGGTGGGCCACTGGGTGGGCCACTGGGTGGGCCACTGGGTGGGCCACTGGGTGGGCTTGATGGGGCATCTCCAGTCACCTTTGCCAGCATCTCATCTGAACCGTCATCGTCGTCAACAACCTCGTCAGTCATGTTCGCACCCAAACTGCGGAACAAGTTCCGATTAAATACAGGTCCGCTGTCGCTTGCCCGCCAGCCCCTGTAGTGTAGTGGCCTATCATGGAGCCCTGTCGAGGCTCCGACCCGGGTTCAAATCCCGGCGGGGGCGCCAACATTAGTCGATTAGGGCGTTTTACGTGCTTCAAATCTGCAAAGGTTCGCCGAAGCAGAATATGAACGGCGGATCTCAAGGGTTGCAGTTTGGTCAAACATACTGTGAAGATGATGAATTGAAGCCTCGAAATCTGTATCTTCAACAATGGCCCACCCACGTACGATTCCATTAGATTGTAACAACGGCAAAAGATCTGGCAGATGTTCAAGACTATCGTGAGGGATGTTCACGAGCAATAAGTCGTATTTTTCACGCATTTCTGGGCGGTTTTTCAAATTCCTCGCATCGACGCATTCGATGGTTGCCGATGTATGAGGGATGTTTTCACGAAGAAGTTCCACCGCTGCAGGGTTCAGATCGCCAGCAAATAATTCGCCGACCAAATCAGATTCTGCAATCAATGGTCGTAGGGATGGGCCCACACCAGCGTATGGGTCACAAATCGCAAGGGGGCGGCCAAGTTCTTGGCGGAGGTTCTTGGCACAAGCGAGTGTGCCTTCACGTTCGTGTGAAAGGCGCGATGAGTAGTAAACGGTTGCTGGATCTGTCCACAATTGATGGCCGGCTTCCACGATTCTAGTACGAGTAGAATCGTCATGGCCCTCTCTAACGGCCAATGGTTTCAAATCTCTAACTCGAAATGTACCAGTCACCCCTCGATCTTCGAAAACCGCTCGTGTGCGTGCGTGTTGACGAAGCAATGCTTCACCAATACTACCTCCGTGTATTCGCTGATTTTCGTCGAGTTTGATGAGAATTAAATCGCCGACAAACTCGTGGCGGGTTGGCCATTCTGTGGACTCGACGACAGAAGTGGGGAGGAAATCGGACAAATGGTCGCGATAATTTCGGGCCGCAGGTGGTTCGGTGGGGATGTCTACAACCGGATATTGGGTCGCAGTTACTGTGGAGGCGTCTTCGATGAATGGAATGAGGCGGAGGTTTGAATCGGATGGGTCGACACGTACCCGAGCACCCTCTGGCAGAGCCGATTCTGCCTTGAGAAGCAGCAATACACGCTGCGTTTCTTGGCTCGGCACTCTCAAATGAAGCATGTTGCTCGTTCGGGTCGACGGGCTTGCCCCGCTTGACGATGACGGAGGGAGACAATGGGGGGAAATGGTCTCTGGTTGATTGGGTTGGGCCCAGGTGATCTGCAACAAATGACTGTTGCAGCGTTGGCAGCGGCGCGTGATGCTGACCACCGTTTCTTAGAGGGATATACGGCACTATTGCCTCCGAATGAGTTGGAGAATATGGGTGTGTTAATCGGGTCTTGGGAAATGAGAATGCGATCTGCTGTCGAAGAACCTCACGATTTGCTTTCACTCGCACAATCATCGAAGGTGGCCCTACTTATTGTCGGCGATCCTCTCCAAGCAACTACGCACGTCGATTTACAAATCCGCTGTGGTGAGTTGGGCATTCCTTGCCATGTTGAGCACGGTATTTCGATTACAACAATTGTTACAGGAGCTGTGGGGTTGCAATCCTATCGATTTGGTCGTCAGTGTACCTTCGCGTATCCATATGGCGAATATTTGCCCACCTCGCCGTTGGAAATTATTCTCGCCAATCGCGAACGCGATTTGCATACACTCGCCTTACTCGACTTGGATCCCAGTGGAATGGGTGAAGGTGAGCAACAACCCATGACTCCGGAAGGAGCCATTGATGTGCTACGCAAAATGGCTGAGAAACTAGAGATTGATGTTGAGGATTGGATGATTGTCCTTTGCTCGGATATGGGCACTGATGATGCTCGAATTTCCGTGGGCTCTCCAACTGAAATCTCAGGGGTTAAAGGAGGGCGGATTCATTGTCTTCTCGTGCCCGCTAGTTTGCACGATGTAGAGGCCACTGCGCTTGCAAGGTGGTGACTTGTTCGCCGGAGGCGTCAAGCCAAACATGTGATTCGGGCAGGAGGGAGCAATATGGCAGGACCGAGTAAAGTGCAATTCCCTGGACAAGGGAAGAAGCAGCGGATGCGCGCTAGAGGCACAAAGCGTGCTTCCGAGGGTGTGCTGAAACGACTCGAGAAAAATTTGGCTGAATTGCTAGATGATCCACATGCACTCATGCCGACTGTTGCATATACTTCAGGGCGAGGATGGCGTCGTTGGTTCCGAAAGGATCCTGTGCAAAAATCACTGAAAGAATGTGCAAAGGTCATCGCCAAGAAAAATGATCGTAAATGGTTGGGCAAACGCATGGTGAGGCGTCATGGTGATTCCGTGGCCCGCGCACTTGCTGGCTCTCTACACGCTGCACACGATGATGAGCGAAGTATGGTCGCAGTTTTTGAACACCCCATTTTCGGCACCTCATCATTCGTCCGAAGAGGAGTCGGTAAACCGACACAACTCGTCTCATTCCAAAATCACACCCACCCCCGTCAACGTCTGTTGACTTGGGAAGATCATGCGCGCTCTGGCTGGTGGTTTTTCTCAATGGATGATGGTATTGTGTGTACTGGAAATGAGGCGAATCCGCCTGAGGGGTGGTTGCAAGGTGGCCTGACTGATGCGCCCATGAAATTCTCACAGAAAGATGGAGTTTACTGCTCTCCTGCCGCACAACCTGGACAAGAAAATGGGTTGCACTTCTCAGTGGGCGATACGCGCGTGATTATCGATGAGGCTGATTTGGCTGGAGTTGATGAAGAGCAATCTTTTGCTCGTTCCGTCGCCCTCCGAATGTTACCTCCTCGGTTGGCTGATTTCGCAACTGTCGATTGGGAATGGCGACCGGAGGGGTGGCCCGAGGGCAAAGAATTGCCAACGGTTGCTCAAGAAAGAGTGGATGGGGTAATCGATGCGTGGCTCAACCTGTCTTTGACGGATTCCAAGGTCATCCAAACATTGCGTAAGGCCCTGTGTCTCAATATCGATGAAGGTTGCATTATTGGTGAAAAATGGTGGGCAATGGATGACAGGGATTCAATGATTGATGCCATCAGCGGCTCACCTCCTGAAAAGGACGCTCTCAAACTCGTCTTTTCTGAGGCGCTAGAAGAGGGGGGGTTGCAGATTCGAGGTGACGGGTCCTTTGAAGAGCTCGAAGAGAATGTTTTGAGAATTGAGGAAACTTCTTGCCACGCAAATCTTGTGGCGCTGTGGCCGCAATGGGGAGATTTCATCCTCGAAGAAATTTACGGGATTACTGGTGATGAGGCGGATCAAATCGTGGAAAAACAAACCAAGCGAAAGCAAGGTTTTGGTGCATTCCTCAAAAAAATGGAGGCTGAACGTTCTGAGCATTTGATGATGTCCAGATTCCCTTGGAAAGAAGGGGATATGGATGGATTGTGTGGTCGTGCGGATTCGCTGATACGTAAAGCGAGAATCGATGGAATCGGTAGTACGATTACGATGGCCAAGAAGGGGAAGACGCCGGCAGCAGAGGCAATCGGTTGGGCTTGGATAAATGTTCACGAACGTGCCGAGTCCGAAGGGTGGCATTTCGATTCAGATGCGCGTGACAAAGGCGGAGACTGGGTGCCTGCGTTGAAGGCTTTGTACGAAGCCAGTGCGGTGCTTGCAGAAGGTGGTTCTTCAGACGATTATATCGAAGCTATGCGTGAATTTTCTACACGAAGTGGTGCCTCAGATTTTGTTGAAGTGTGATTATTCCTCCAATTCTGATTCGACTGGATCGGGGATTACAAGGGGTGAAGGTGACCACTCGTCTTCTTCGGGTGGATTATCGGGGGAAGGGAACAATGAACCCACCAAGCCGCCAAGGAGAAATAGGCACCCCAAAGGAAGGAAGATAAATGCACCCAACATCATTGGCATAAGAGAATCATAACCGACCATAAGGCCCATTTCAGTACCAACAGTTGGGATTACAAAGCAACTACCGAATGTGAGAAGGAAACAAACAGCGCTTACTGTGAGCGCTGTTGATGTTCCTGCTGCAGCCATTATTATCCCACGTTCCTTGAAAATTGACAATGTCAAGAACTTTTTCCCGACCTTTTGGATTTGTTTATGGTCGTGTTTGAACAACTTGCCAATCATCAATACCGGGTTCGGGATTCACCCAATCAGGATCGCCAGGTAGAATCAATCCGGCTCCAATAGTTGCCAATTCCTGAGCTAGAGAGGAGTGTGTTTCCAGCAATGCATCCCACTCCACATCTCCACTGCGAAGTTTGAATCCAAGGCGCAGTGCACGCCACGAGCGGCTGGCTCGTGCATACAATTTGAGATGGAATCGCGCCGACAATGGCCACCAAAACAACACGATAAGGGCCGTCAATAGCCACGGAATCTCAGCAAGCATGGGGATGATGATACTGGGCAGATTTACATCTTGGAGTGATGAATTTGGAGATGAAATGAACCATCCTATGGGTAAGGAAATAAGAATCCACCATATTGGATAAATCAACACGGAAAGAAACAATTTCATTGTCCCCATAATCGATTTATTTGATTCGTTTTTTCCGAGTTTGTTCGTGACCAAACGCGTGAACATGTAAGGAGGGATGGACCCTATGACGGCGCCCCACGATACCACTCCCAACATCCATGAAATTGACCAAATCCAATATGCGAAATTCTTGAACAAAGAGCGTTTGGAAATACGCTCTTCTCGATTGGTAATTTCCCATGACCGGAATCCCAATTTATTCATGTCTTCGTGGTGATCTCTAAATTTGGATTCAATCTGTTGTGTTCGCTCCGCGTCATTCACAGATTGATACTGCCATGCGGCCCTTACTCTTCGTGAACCCAGCAATGCTTGATCATATGGTAACGGACCCTTGGGGGCTTTGTTTTCTGATGCACGGTGGACGTGAATCATTCTCCGTGCGCGCCATACCAATTCGCGGTCTTCCCATGTTTCTTGGGCTTGATTGCATCGGTTCATTTCCATTTTCAAAAGTTTAGTAATCGCCGCGCACCATGCTCGATCGTGAGCTTGTTCACCGAATTCTTCAATCTCTTCATTGGTCGGTGCAGGTGCACCTTCTTCGCCTGGTAGAGGCGGAATCGGCAGGGGTTGGTTGACTTGGAGGCTGACCCGTTCTCTGAAGCGATGCTGATCGCTGTAATGCAGGCCAAGGGGGACGACGTGGGGCTGAGATTTACCATCATCTCGTGCTTTCTTGATGGCATGTAGGAGAATTCGAGCGGCGCCTGTTCGCAATCGAACGGGATGTGGTTCTAGGTGGGTGACGCCTTCGGGAAAGATTGCGACGCGTCCACCTGCTGCAACAGCGTCTCCTAAACTCTCAATCAAATTGGAATTCTTGGCTGAACGGTTGCCTTCTGTGCCATCTGTGGAGGCTGTGTCTTGTGCGCGGTGGACTGGTTTTGCGCCCGCTGCTCGAACAACGCGCCCAATGATTGGCATCTTGAAAAGAGTGTGTTTGGCCGCAAAGGTCAGGCTGCCAGGTATCGCAGTCATCATCAGCATCGGATCAATCATGCCCCCTGGGTGCCATGTCGTGAACAGGATTCCGCCTTCATCGGGTAAGGTGTCAATATCGACAAGGGCGATTTCACGAAACCAAGTTTCCATCAGGGCGCGATTAATTCGTCGTATTCGTTTGTACCCCTTGCTCACTGGGAAATTTTCAGGATCTTCTGCCCAGTCCATACTCGGCCGAATCGTCCCGAGGTTTTGGTTCAATCCCCTTCTTTTTCCATGTCCTTGACTTTATGTCAATTATACCTAAAGAACTGGGACGGGGAGGCCCCCGTAGGGGGGCCTCCCCTAGGTATAATTGACATAAAGCGGGAAATAAGCCATTTATTCAAGAATTTTGAGAAAACGATTTCGAGTTTTGAGTGAAATTCTTTGTTTCCAGGTCTATTAATGGCTTTTCGCACAGTTTCCAAAAAAATGGTAAAAAGGATGAAAAAACGGAAAAAATAGGGGTGAATCGGGATTTTTCGCTGTCCCTGTCGTCGTTTATTGGGTTTTATCGACTTTATGTGCTTATTTAGGGGATTATGCACTAATTTTGAGTTTTAAAAAAATAGTAAATTGCCTAAATTTTGCTCAATGCTTGCTCGATATCTTCCCATAGATCTTCCACGTCTTCTATTCCGATACTGACTCGAACAAAACCAGGAACAACTCCTGCGGCATGTCGTACTTCTTCAGGGATGAACATATGACTGGAATTGAATGGGCATTCAATCAAACTCTCAACGCCACCCAAACTGGTCGCTTCGAAAATGATTTTCAGGCCGCGCATGAAGTTCAGTGCGGCGTCATCCCCTCCTTTGACGACGAAGGCTAGCATGCCTGTTCCTTTGGGCATGGTTCTCTGAGCAACATCATAATCGGGATGGCTAACCAAAGATGGATGTGTGACGTGTGAAATTTTCGCGTGTTCCTCCAACCTCTTGGCGATAGTTGCAGCGTTGGAACAATGGATTGGCATTCTTGCACTCAGTGTTCGCATGCCGCGCTCAAGCAAATAGCAGGCATGTGGGTCTGGTGCCCCTCCGAAGTGCACCTTCTTCGGGAAGAGGGTTGCAATGAGATCCTTGCGCCCGACGACAGCGCCTCCAACGATATCTGAATGCCCACCGAGATACTTGGTGGTAGAGTGGATGACAAGATCGCAGCCCATCTCAATGGGTTGGCATCCCCATGGTGAGGTGAATGTGTTGTCGATGACGAGAAGGAGGTTGTGTTTTCGGGCGATTGCTGCCATGGCTTCAATGTCGCAGACCTTCAATACTGGATTGGAAAGTGTTTCGATGTAGAGCATCTTTGTGTTGTCTTGAATGGCAGCTTCGTATGATACCGGATCTTGCATGTCGGCCATGCTGACATTAATTCCGAATCTTGGCAATTCTTCTGTCATCAAGCCGTAGGTGCCGCCGTACACATCTGCACTGGCCACGACATGATCGCCGTTTGATAACAAACCCATCATGACCGTTGAAATTGCGGCCATACCGCTCGCAAACAATTCGCCATCTTCTGCTCCTTCCATCGCGCAAATTTTCTCAACGCAGGCTTCAGAATTTACACTAGACAACCGGGAATAAATCAGAGTGTGTTGCGCGCCATTCGCCCAACCGGCATAGCGTTCATCGGTTAGGTAATATGTAGAGGATTGGAAAATCGGGGTATTCACAGCGCCCTCGATGTGTTTGGTGCCTGCATGGACCGAGCGGGTGGCGAATCGCTTGTCGGATTCGTCGTCGGCCATGTCATCGGTGGGCATCGCCCAGCATTTCAATCAAGCGCTGTGGAAGTCTAGACAGAATTGACCCAATCGGCGTATTCTGCATTTGTTTCTGCTGGCCAATGGAGGATTTGTGGTATCTCGTAAGGATGTTTTTCCTGTATCGCCGAAAGAACATTTCCAATATGATTCTGGGCCACTTTGAGTTGTAATCTCCACTCTTGAGATGATGTGGTATTGCCCTCCCATTTGTATGTAGAACGGATTGAAGAATGCTGAACACAAGCTGCTCCAGCCTCCAACATCAATTGAGAAAATGCTCCAACTTCCGCTTCTATCCATGACCCTGGAAGCGTTGTCTGTACGATGTGAATCTTCGCATCCATGGAAATCGGAGTAGGGCTTAGGCCATGAAATCAACGCCCCAACGCTTGAAGACCGCGTAGGACAGCCTACGGCTGAGGAAGATGTTGGAATGGGAGTTGCCAATCGATTCGGGAACGGTTCCCGAAGATGGTGCCTCCTTTGATGTCATCATTGTTGGTGGTGGGCCTGGCGGTAGTGCCGCTGCTGCGTATATGGCAATGGGTGGTGCCAATGTTCTGCTGTTAGAGAAAGCAATCTACCCTCGCGACAAAACCTGTGGGGATGCCGTCGGTGGTAAGTCACTGAAACATGTTGAAGAAATAGGTGTGAAGGCGGTCTTGGAAAAGACGAATCACTTCAGAGTTGATGGGATTATATTCGGTGCACCCAATGGCAAAGAAGTGAGGATTTCTTTGCCTGAAGACGAAGTCGAAAATCGGGAGGCGGGCTACAGTTTACCTCGCAAACAATTCGACTCTCTACTCTTCAGAAATGCGAATGAAAAGGTTCTCGAAGCAGGTGGATCGGTGATTCAGAATTTTACCGTCAAAGAAGTACATATTGAAGACGGTGTGGTCACTGGAATTTCGGGGATTCACGAAAAAAACAGTTACCGTTTCACGGCACCACTTACGATTGGAGCAGGTGGTTACAATTGCCCGGTTGCGCGAGCTGTCGTCGCCCACCACGATGAGCCGATGGTGGACAAAAAGCACTACTGCGGCGCATATCGTGAATATTGGACCGGCGTCGAGGGCTGTGAAGATTGGAAAGGGGCGATTGAAATTCACTTCATCGAGGGGGTTGTCCCTGGATATTTCTGGATCTTTCCCGTTGGCAATGGTGTCGTCAATGTGGGAATTGGGATGGTCATTGCCGAAATGGACAAACAAAAAGTCAAACTTCGTGGATTACAAGACTGGGTCATCAATGAAGATGTGAAATTTAGCAAGAGATTTGCCAATGCAAAAATGGTCGAAAAATCAGGAAAGGGGTGGCAATTACCATTCGGTAGCCCTAGAAAGAATGCCCCCTCATTTCAGCCTCGACGTGCAGCGATGGCTGGGGCAATGTGCATCGGGGATGCGGCATCACTTGTGGACCCGTTTACTGGAGAAGGAATCGGAAATGCACTCCTCTCAGCGAAGATGGCTTCAGACGCATTTGATCTCAAAAAGCACAAGGCAGGTTTCACGACAGAATCTGCTGAAGAATATCAGAATAAGTTGTGGAAAGAACTCTCTGCGGAATTAACAAACTCATACAAACTACAACGTTTAGTCAAAAGAAAGCGGTTGATGAATTTCTTTATCGGGAAGGCTGTCAAGAAAGTCGAGTTGCAGCGTGCCCTCACTGACATGATTGCTTCCAAGGAAGCTCAAGGCCAATTCCACTCGAAATGGTGGATGATCAAAACTCTGTTATTCTGATGTGATGTTATGGATTCTAAATTGGAGAATATAGATGCTGTTTTCCTCGACCTCGATGGTACCATGTATCTTGGCGGTGACTTGATTCCAGGTGCTCTTGAATTCCTCAAGCGCTGTGAGCAGCAGGGCGTGAGTCGCTTTTTCCTCTCAAACAATAGCAGCCGATCCGTGAACCAATACGTATCGAAGTTGAATGGTCTTGGCATTCCTGCAACCGCAGACGATGTGCTCCTATCCACTCATGATTTACTCTCGTGGTTGGCCACAAATGATGTCAAAGAAACTTGGCTGGTCGGCACTGAGGGCATGAGAGAAATGATGGAATCTCAAGGAATCTCTACCCAATCAACGAATCCTGATTTTGTCGTGCTTGGATATGATACTGAAATTACCTATGACAAAATCGCGACTGCGTCTATTCACATGCACAATGGTGTACCCATGGTAGCCAGTCATCCCGATATGGTCTGTCCTTCACCCGATGGTGGCTTGCCAGATACTGGGGCTTACATGGCGATGTTTGAGGCGACCACAGGTGTTCGGCCGGTCCATGTTTGTGGGAAGCCTGAGGCCGGTATGATTTTGCACAAAATTGAGGGGCTTGGATTGGAACCTGCTCGATGTGCTATGGTCGGTGATCGTCTCTATACAGATATGGCGATGGCGACTCGGGCTGGGGTGAAAGGAATTCTCGTTCTGTCCGGTGAAGCAACCGAGGAAGATGTTGCTGCGCTTCCGGAAGGGGCTGAACAGTGTCCGAGCCTGGTTGTAGGTTCTGTAGATGAATTGTTGCGATAACGGCGTCAAAAAAGCGGTTCGCAAATCGCCTTCTTGGTGCTTAGGTTTGGGGTGGACTTCAAGTGCTCATTGGGAAACTCGCGTAGCGTGAGTGCAAATCCTCCGCTATCTGGCGCGCCCTCATGTGATGTGGGTGCGCTGCCCTTGGTGGAGGATTGGCCGCTACTACCGAATCATCAGGCTCACATGGAACGCCTCGCACAATTTGGGGTGATTGAACTTGAAGAGGTTCTAGATGCGATGCGTCAATGCCCGAGAGGTGTGCACGCTTTGCCATTCCCACTTGATGATGAAATGACCAACCTTGAGGCATCCAGTTTGAGAATACCTTGGTGGTCTGGGGTCGAAATGCACCATTCATTGTTGCCAGGATTATTCGAAACTTGCCAAATCATGCAACTTCTCCAAATCGATAAGGGAGATTGTGTTCTTCTGTTGGGTCCGCGGGGGAATTGGTGGACTGAATTACTGATGTATATCGGTGCACAACGAATTATTGTCCTTGAACCTGATGCTGGTCGTCGGGATGTGTTGGTTGAACGATGGGATGATTTGCGGCTCGATATTGTTGCCAAGGCATTTGATTGTGAAATTGAGTTCGTTGGTATCAGCCAATTGGATGAAATGACTCCCGATGGTGGGTTTGACAGGATTCTGTCCACTGGTATGTTCCCTTCACTTCCTCTCAGTATTATGATGCGTGTCCAAGAAGAGGGGTATGCTGTTCTACCGATTGAAAACGAAGGGCGCAGTATGTTGCAGCTCATTCAACATCATGGAAAGGGTGAATTGATGGCGCAATGGGTTGCCTGTTGGGATGTTGAGGCTTGGCCTGAAGAGGTGCTAATCGCGTTTGAAACCGGTGCGGATGTAGAGTCAAAGGGTGTTGCCAACGAAGATCGGTTGGCCAACGAACATGCATGGTGTTGCGCGAATTCTATACCTACGCGGGATCGATTCGGTCCTGCACGCATGTTGGATATGGTGGAACGCGTTTGGTACTCGATAGACCCATTTCACTCCGATGTGCCCGAAGGTGAGTCTGGCGGGTTTAGAGAATTAATCTCAGATGATTTGTTCAGGATGGGTCACGTTCTCTTACAAATGGGAATCTTCGAATTGGCATCAGAGCATCAGGGTGAGGCGTTTCGTTTGGCGCCCACAGCTGAATCTGCAACCTTCCTTGGTTGGGCTTTGTCTGAAATGGATGATTCGTGGGGTGCGTTGGGTTGGTGCCGCAAGGCGATTGAAACAGATGAGCGGTTGGGCAATCCTTGGAATGACATTGGAGCGATTCTATTGCAGATGGAACAGCCCACGGCGGCAGTGCCTTGGTTGGCAGCCGCCACTCGATCTCAACGGTATGATGCGCCCGGGCATCCTTGGTCTAATCTAGCACGCGCGCACGAGGCGCTTGGAAACAAAATGGCCGCATTTGATGCCGCGCGCACCGCTCTTGAGCATTCGCCAGATGATGAGAATTGCCTGAGAATCATCGATGATCTCAGTGGGTTCCTACTCTGATTGGGGTGTAATCAACACGTTGCTTCCATCACGGTCGATGATGGGTAGTTCAAGTGTTGAAGAAGATGGTAGGACGTGGACTGTGCAGGCATTGCCACACGCTGGGGCGAGGTAGTCCTCACCTTGATCTGACATGATGAAAAGAAGGCCGTGTCCGGCTGGAAGGATGGCATCAATCGCTTGGAATTCCATCATCATCGTAACTGCAACGCCGGGGATGACTGTTTGTGCATCGTATCCACCTGCGTGGTAGCGGATGTCCATTGTAGCGTGTCCCAAACGGAGTCCGGTCTCTGCATCTTGCATTTCGATGAAGACTTGGCCGCCATCAAAGGTTGGGACGGCTTGCAAATGAAGGGTGGCTAATCCTGCGATGTGAAGATTTGAATCGCTCATTGCTGGGCATTCAACTGTCACGACTTGGCCGCCACCTACGACTGGTGCGCCCCCTCCAAGGAAAGCGCCGTCGTTGCTGCATTCACTCATGTCTAGTGACATGCGTTCGACGTCCAATGGGGGCCACGTTTCTTCGATTCTCCATTCGCCATCGTTGCGCTGAACTTGCGCGTGAAGTGCGGGGGCTGGTCCGATGTCCTTGAGATAATACTCCATCCATTCGAACAAGTCTTGAGCCCAATCCCAGCGCGTCATGTTGTGGATTGCTTCGCCGCCATATCCTGAATCCTGGTTGTTGTGTTTGGTCCATTGATCTGGATAGTTGTGCTCCCATTGACCAATCATTCCTGCGACTTCGTAGCCGTTGTCGATGTATTCTTGATACCAATTGGTACCGGGTGGGCCGCCGAACACTTGGTGGGGGTCTACGTTCCAATCTTGGAGGCCTTGGACCCAGTAGATGCTGCCATTGTAAGTGCCGAGTGCTTTGTCGATGTGGCTTCGCTCATCGTAGTAATTGTCCATGTAAGGGTCGGCTTCCCCGAGGCCATATCGAGTGGGTCCCGCAAGGAATCCTTCAATGACATCCGCACACATGTTGTCGAGATCGTCGTCGTCGTAGTCGAGGATGCTGCCTCCATAATTGGAGTGCATGACTTGGCTTCGGGCTTCGGCGCTTCCATTTTTGTAAAGAAGTGGGCCGAGGGCTGTTGTTCCGGAAATTGGGACGATTGTTTTGAGATGTGAGCTGCCCTGAGCGGCAGCCTCCCAAGCCGTTGCACCTTCGTAGGACTTGCCATAGATTGCAACGTTGCCATTGCTCCAATCTTGTTGTCCAAGCCATTCCACTGCAGTGTGAATACTCAGGCCTTCGCCATCGCCTCGATAGTCGAAACACCCAGTACTATCCTCTGTTGCGAATACTGCAACTTGAGCGAATGCGTATCCATGTGGAATGAAATTGTCGAAGATGAACTCGCCGCGGCCGCCGCCCACAACGTTGGTTGGCGATGACTCATCGCCCGGTTGCCCATAAGAGAAATAGGGGCTGATGACGGCGATTACGGGGACCTCTTCACCCTCTTGGGTGTTGGAGGGGAGCCAGTAAGACAAGTGTACAGTGGCCGAATTGGGGCCACCTTCCCAAACTCCTGTGGTGTCGACCTCGATGTTTGCTTCCTGAACGTCAAGTGCAAAGTGGGGACCTGTTTCGAGTAGGAAGCTGTGTGTATGGCTCGTGTTCCACTCAAGGGTGTGCCGATCCCAAATGTCAGGATAGGTTTCGCCTTTCATCTGCGAGGCGGCGTCTTCAGCGCCAAAGCAACCCGACAGGGTGGTGATGAGGAAAAGTGCGGCTATCACGCCCGCGTGTATCCGCCGCCCCATAGGGCGGCGTGAGAGTTGTCTACGTTTCAATCTGACGCGGCGGTAATAA
>Ga0208765_1001260_pt1 | contig 15577 bp, 7 predicted proteins | sample ETNtaG_2_FD_185783 | JGI IMG/M metagenome (GOLD analysis project Ga0208765, IMG submission 185783) | Marine microbial and viral communities from oxygen minimum zone, Eastern Pacific Ocean - ETNP201406SV203 (SPAdes) (version 2) | ecosystem: Environmental > Aquatic > Marine > Oceanic ... | reverse complement strand
CAGGTTTGTGTTTAAACTTTTGATCCTGTCGTATTCTAGGGGCCCAAGATAAAGCGATACAGCAACCCGTTCGTTTGTTGGCAGCTCTATGCCTATATCATATAATTCTTTCCCCTTATTCGACGCTGAAATTGTTGACCCAATTATTTGGTTGCCGCCATTATCTAATAGCGCCGCAACAAAATATTTCGTTCTTATTGCTGCCCAGTCGGTTTGTCCTTTGTATTCATTATTAAACGCCTCTCCGGGTCCCGCTTTGATATCTAACAGCTCACCGCCCTGTTGTAGATAGGCGCCAAAATACGTTTTTTCTGTTGTGGTGTCCTTTTCTGTTGTTGGTAAACCCCCGAGCCAGCTAAATAAAAAACCACCACCCAAGATGTCGGCTGAAACGCTTGAGGCGTCTATATCTATGTCCATTATAAAGTCGTCTGGGTAAAGCGTTATTGTCTTTGTAATGGTTTTTTCACCAAGCCTGTTTGTATAGGTTATTGTTTCTGGCTCAATAAGATATATGCTATCGGTGGCCACACTCTGGGTCCAACCATCCCGAAGATTAATTATCTCACCATCTACACCGCGAAAGCTTATTAATAAATTGTTTCTGTTTTCTGGTGTAGCAAGATCAACAAAGGAGCTGTCGGGGGAGAGGTGCTCCTTGATTTTGTAAGAGACAACAGAGCCGCCGCAGGCCGAGCTAAGCTTGGCTATATATAAATCAGATTCAACAATAATTGTTTTGTTTTCTATTGTGGCCAGAGAACCAAGGTCAAATAACGGCTGTGGCGGATCGTTGGTTTCGTTGTCTTTGGGGGTATCATCATCAAAACTATCAACAGGCTCTCCACCCGCATTCTCATATTCTGGTTGAGGAGCCGGGGAGATGAGGTTCATATAATATGGGGTTAAAACTAAAACCACGGTTATTAACAAAAGGGCAGTTAGGGTGTTTCTATCCATTGTGATGTTTGGGGTTATTAATTATTGTTTTGAGATATACCAAAAACCACCTGGCTATGGCTGTGTTTAAATATTGAGAAGTGGAGGCGTCGTTGCAAAAACCTGTTTTTGGTGATAAAACACCTACGCAGATAGTACCTTGCGACCCTTTTTTCTTCTTCTGCGTATAACGGCCCTGCCGCCAACGGTTTTCATTCTTGAGCGGAAACCATGCTTGTTTTTCCGTTTACGCCTACTCGGTTGATATGTTCTTTTCATAATATATACTTTAAAAAGCCGAGAAAGATACAAAACCCCAACAAACAACACAAAAACTAAAAACCAAACAAGGAAAGATAAAAAGACTTAGGAATACAAAATAACCAAAGTAATTTATAGAAAAATAGATATGTGGAAAACCTGTGGATAAAACAAATAGATATGGCTAAAAAGACCTGGAAAAAAATAAAAGAAGATCTTTCAAGTCAGTTGCCCGGACACACAATAAGCACCTGGTTTGACCCAATTAATCCAGTTGTTATTGACGGTGATGATTTAATATTAGAGGTCCCAAGCCAGTTTTTTTATGACTGGATAGAGTCACACTATCGCCACCACATAAACAAATCAATAAAAACCCTTGGGCTTAATAGTGTTTCCACAAAATTCATTGTTTCAGCGGAAACACAAGAAATAAAAACAGATGAAAAACAAGACCTAACGCCCATAAAAAAATCACCACTTATTCCTGTTTTGAATAAGGAACACAATTTTGAGTCTTTTATTGAGGGTTCAAACAATCAGTTCGCGAAAACAGCCGCAGAGGCTGTAGCAGAAAACCCAGGAAAGCAATCGTTCAACCCTCTTATTGTATATGGTGGCACTGGCCTAGGGAAAACACACCTGTTGCACGCTATTGGAAACCGGGTTTTAGAGACACAGCCGGATCGTAGAATTGTCATCGCGACAAGCGAAAAATTCACCCTAGATTTTGTGAATGGGTTGAGAAAAAACAGAACCATTGAGTTTGCCCAGCAATACAGGCGAGCAGATATTTTACTTATTGATGATATTCAGTTTTTCAGAGGGAAAGAGCAAACACAAGAACAGTTTTTTCATACGTTTAATGAGCTCCACCAGGCAGGAAAACAAATTGTATTAACCGCAGACAGATACCCCGGAGAGATGCAGGGACTACAAGACAGGTTGCTGTCTAGGTTTCAGTCCGGCCTATCTGTAGATATTCAACCGCCAGACTTTGAGGTTCGCGTTGCTATTCTAATGGACAAGGCCGAAAGAAACGGGGTAGATCTTCCATATGATATAATTGAATTTATCGCCACCCACATGCGCAGCAACATAAGAGACCTAGAGGGTACAATCATAAGGCTGCTCGCAAGGTCGTCGCTGATGAACCAAGACATTGATCGGGACCTTGTTCAAGAGGTCGTAAAAGAGCGCATTGGGAGCAGGCCCACCAGAGACCTTTCCATGGAGGATGTTGTGAGAAAAGTGTCGGAGCTTTCGGGGATACCAGAAGATGGTATCGTTGGAAAAAGCAGAAGAAAAGAAATTGTAGAGGCCAGGCAAACGGCAATGTTTTTATGTAGAAATATTTTAGATAGTTCGCTAAGCAGTGTGGGGATGTATTTTGGCGGCAGAGACCACACCACGGTTATGCACGCAATTAAAACCATTGAAGAAAAGAAATCAAAAAAGAAAAACATCGGTGAACACATCGCTCAAATAACACAAGAGTTGAGCTTTTTCTAGTTAAACAAACAGAGTTCTTTTGTAACCACAATTAATTCACTTAGGTTATATATATAATTAGGAATGAGGAATTGAACGCTATATATCAACTTGTGGTTTTGCTTTGTTTTTTTACCACAACCACAGCACAAATAAACTTTCCAAACACAAAAATAAAATACGTTGTTTCTGGCGACACGCTGACCCAGCCATATTATAGAAACATCAGCCTTGACAGCACATCAGAACACATTAAATATGCGATTGTTTCACTACACGGTGACGGAAGAAACTCATACGAGCACTTTAGCGTTATCACAGAATTAACAACAAGCGTTGGCCTTCAAGACTCAACAATTCTTCTTGCGCCAACATACCCAATTCAAGACGACATAAATCAATATAATTTAGACGACAACGTTCTCTATTGGCCAGACGGCGACTGGAATGCGGGAGACCTATCGCGCAACACGCAATCCAACCCAAGACCATTTAGGATAAGTTCTTTTTCAACAGTGGACACTATTTATCACCGGCTGGCAGAAAACAACCCAAACCTTAAAAAGATTGTGCTAACGGGGCACTCTGCGGGCTCTCAAATGGTTGTTCGCTATGCGGCGGGGGGAAGGGCACAAGGTGCTCTCGGTGGAAACAACATAGAGTTCGTTTATGTACCGGTAAACACACCCTCTTTTCTATATTATGATGGAAACAGAGTTTTAGATGAGGCCACAGAGGTGTTTGATTTTGGACCAACAGGATGCACATCGGCAAACCAATATAAATATGGCCTTGATAATTTAAACCAGTATATGGAGACAACAGGCGAGACAACTATAATAGATCGCTTTAAATTGGCAAACACAACCTATCTTATTGGACAATATGATTTTGGCGGTCAAACAAACACCTGCGCCAGAATGGTGCAGGGATACAGCCGACTCATCAGAACACACATATATTTTTCATACGTTGGATATTTTTATGGTGACACCATATACAACAATCACCGCATGGCTGAAATACCCGGGGCCTCACACGATTTTGGTGAAACAGTTCTTACAGACTGTGGTAAAAAATCAATATTTGATGTGGGGGAGTGCGGAATATATGTTGACGGCACACAACTATTTAATCATCGACCGATTGCAATCGCAGGCGCAGATCAACTTATGAATCCCGGGAACTTAGCTAATTTAAACGCCTCTGAAAGCTATGACCAAGATGGCGAAATAGAAACATATAGCTGGACACAATTATTGGGAAGCCCTATAGATATTGAATTTTCGGATAGCGTTTTTGCTCAGTTTATAGTGCCAGAAGAAGGTTTTGTTGATGTGCAGCTTCTGGTCGTTGACAATGAGGGAAAGTCAGGAAAAGACACTGTAAGGTTTGTGATTAACCAGCCACCAACATCAAACGCCGGAGGAGACCAGGGGGTTGGCTATTCAGAGGTTGTGTTGCTTGATGGATCAGAAAGCACAGATGAAAACGGAGAAATATCTAGCTTTTTATGGGAACAGTTAGGGGGGGAGGTTGTATCCATTTTTTCTGCGGACCAAGAAGTTGCAACGTTTTATTCTCCAGCCACAGAGGGGTCACTCTCTTTTGTTTTATCTGTTTTTGATGAGCAGGGGCTTGGTGACAAAGACACAACTAATATTTTTGTTTCTTCTCTGTCTGTTTCCACCAAAGAGGCCGAAAAAGGAAAAAACAAAGTGTCGCTATCACCCAACCCTTTTAACTCTTCGCTTTCAATTAATTTTGTAAACCAAGGAGATCTTCAAATAAACAGCGTTACGGTTTATGATGTTGTTGGGAAAAAAATACAACAATGGTTTGTTTCGAATAAGACGGAAAAAAACACCAACATTTATTGGGGCGGTAAAGATGAACGTGGATTTGAAATTAGGTCGGGTTTATATTTTGTGCGCATTGAAAGCAATAATGGTTCAATTATAAAAAAGGTTACATATTTAAAATGACGTTCAAGAGCGTATATAAAAAAACAACATATGCTGTTTTAGTTTGTTCGTTTTTGTCTAGTCAGGATCCAATTATTAGCGTGTGGTATATTGGAACAAGAGTTTCTGGGGGAGGCCCCTACAACCACTATATGGAGCTTTATAACCCAACAGAAGAGCCCATAAACCTTAGCCAGTATGCACTAATAAAAGGACACGGACAGAGCAACAACGTAGAGCAGCAAGCCGGCTGGGGAAACACGCTTGGTAACTCAGGCGTTTCATTTAACAGGCTCCCGAATTATATTTTGTTTCCCGGCCAAACCTATGGTGTTTCCAGAGACGTGTCCCACATAAGCCTCCAAAACCACGCAGACCTTGTTTTTGAGGACGAATGTGTTTTATCTATCAGCGGCGATGATGCGGTTGGGCTTTTTAAGGCGGAGGGCAACCTGGATGAGGTTTTAGCAGCAACCGACAGCATTCCAATTGACTGTATTGGAGACCCAACCCATGACCCAGGATCAAGTTGGCAGGTGTCTGGTGAGACAGGACCACCAAACTCAACAGGGATAACAGGATACGGTGTTACAAGGTTTGCTATTCTTACCAGGAAGCCTGATGTTTGCTATGGCAATGCGGGCAACTGGAACGACTCCCGCGGTTGTGTAACGGACAGTTGTACAAACTGGCTAACAGATACGCCACAAACCACGTATGAAGAAAGCGAGTGGGAAGTGCACGCCTGTTATTATCCAGATATAGACGGCAACACCGGCCCAGGCTATGAGCCAGAGACAAACGCCAATTGTGATGAAGACATCTTAACAATGGAGACATACGCAAACACATGCGAACTATCTGAAAACCAAGCCCCAGCCTCCAGCGCGGGGACTGACCAGACGACCAGCTATAGCCAACTGATCACACTTGATGGTTCCGGAAGCCTAGACCAAGATGGAACAATTGACTCCTACTTATGGTCGCAGATATCTGGGACAATTGTGACACTAAACAACCCAGAAGAACAAACAACCACCTTTACCTCACCAAACGAAGAAGGAGACCTTGTTTTTAAGTTGGTGGTTACAGACAATGAATCCGCGAGTGACAGTGACACAACAAGCGTCACAATTGTCAACACAAATATTAATCCAAGCGCTAGTGCCGGAGAAGATCAGTCTGTTGGTTTAGGTGGGGTGGTTATGCTTGACGGCTCTGGAAGCTCTGACCAAGATGGCACCATCGCATCTTACCTATGGTCTCAAATATCTGGAACAAGTGTTGCGCTTAGCTCACCAAGCGAGGCAACAACGACATTCACCGCTCCGGCGGCGGAAAACATATTGGTGTTTGCACTATCTATTACAGATGAGCTTGGTGGCACAGACAGCGACACGGTTTCTGTGTTGGTACAAAACACCACCACCTCTGTTGATCAAAACACAATTCCCAACGAGCTAAAACTATTTGGAAACTACCCAAACCCATTTAACCCAATTACAGAGATTATGTTTCAAGTGTTAAAACAAACAGAGATTAGTTTGACTATATATAATGTAGCCGGACAAAGCGTTTGGACAAAAAACCTTGGGCAAAAAGAAAAAGGGTTCTATCGTGTGCCCTGGAAAGGGGAAACAACCACCGAGCAACCAGTTGTCAGTGGTATATATTTTTATCGAATCAATGTTGGTGATAAGCACTTAATGGGTAAAATGTCACTGGTTAAATAGTCTAAACAAGAACACAAAGGCGAAATTTATTTTTATAAAAAGACAAATAAGTTTTTATTTGTTTTTAACAGTCACAACACTGGTTGGTTTTGATACTGTGACCATATCGGGGACCATTGTTGACGGTTCTGGAAACCCGCTTCCGGGGGCAAACATTATACTGGTCAACACCCCTCACGGTGGGGCGGCTGATTCTCAAGGGTTTTATAGCATTACGGTTCCAACTAACACCGTTTCAGATAATAAAGCGACTATAAGAGCCTCTTTTATTGGTTTTCGCTCTACAGTAGACTCTGTCTCATTCTTAGGTGAAAAAGAGACCATTGTTAATCTTGTTCTTGTTCAGGATGTACTTGGGCTTGAGACCGTGGTTGTTACCGGACTGGGCGGTCTGGAAGAAAAGAAAAAACTGGGCGTGTTGATTGAGTCTGTAAAGCCTGAGGCCGCTCAAAAATCAGGCGAAACAAATATTGTAACAGCCCTTAGGGGAAGCGTCCCAGGTCTCGAAATTAGAAAAACAAGCGGTGACGCGGGGACCAATGCATACTTCAGGATTCGCGGAACCGGAACAATCTCTGGGGGGCACGAACCGTTAATGATTATTGACGGTTTGCCGGTAAACTCTAGCACAAGGACCGTGGGCGGTGACGAGTCTGTTCAGAGCCCAAGAAATAGGTCGGAGGCCTCCTCCAGAACGTCAGACATTAACATTGACGACATTGCCTCTATTGAGGTTTTGAAAGGTGCCGCGGCCTCAGCAATTTATGGATCCCGAGCCTCAAACGGGGTGATACTTATCACAACAAAAAGCGGAAAAACAGGCAAGATGCAGATCACATACAAAACTCAACACGGACTCAGTGGGATTAATAAAAACTACCCACTTCAAGCCTGGTTTGGGCAGGGAGCAGGAGGAGACACGATTACAAACTCAACATTTAGTTGGGGTCGCCCGCTAAACACCCCCGGGGCCCCATGGTATAGTCCTAACCAACAAGAGGATAAAACATATGACCACCTTGGTTCCATATCCGGGCTTGGACTAACAAAAGAACAAAGCCTTATTGCCTCTGGTGGAAACGATAAAACAACTTTTTATCTTTCCTTTGGCAGGGCCTATGAAAAATCACACTGGATAGACTGGAACAGTTACAAAGACCTTGTGCCGACCACCTATGGCCACGAACCAAACAGAGAAACGCCTTCTGACTACACGCGCTATACAATCAGGCTTAAAGGCAGTCACCTGCTTCGGGAGAACCTGACACTTTCAAGCAGCATCTCATACATTAATGTAAAAACAAATAATATAGCCAGGGCCCATACCACAGATGGTATAGGAAGGGGTCTACTGGCTACGCCACCAGACTTTAATTTATTGCCATATTTGAACCCACAAACACAGTACCACAGGTCTTCTACAAATGAATCACCTGCCGCACCACAGGGCCCCCACTCTTGGAACAATCCATACTGGGTCTTATTTGAGATGATGCAAGAACAAGAACTAAACCGGGCCTATGGAAACATTAAAATAGACTATAAGCCAATAGCCTGGGCCACAATAGGCTATAACGTTGGTGCCGATTATTCATTTGATAAGCGACTTGATTTGTTGCCAATTGGCACATACAGAAATGGTGGCATTGGGAGGATGTTTAGAAACCTAAACAACAGCCTAGAGTGGGACGCAAACTTTATCATAACCCTTGATGGGAACAGTTTGTTTGGCCGGCCAACAAAACTAACAATAGGACACAACCTGAACAGCCGGGCGTCCAATACAATAAAAAACCTTGGCAGTGAGCAGATTGTCTCAAATTATTTTCAGATGGAGAATTTTTCCAGCCAAACGATCACAGAATATATTTCCCTGATTAATACCGAATCTGTTTTTGCACAGGTAACACATGATATATTAGATGAAATTTACCTAACTGCGGCACTCAGGCAAGATGGATCATCAACTTTTGGGCCCGCAGACAGAAACCACCTGTTTAAAAAAATTAGCGGAGCCTGGGACTTTACAAAAAGATTTACCATCCCATTTGTTAACTATGGAAAATTTCGAGCAGCATACGGTGAGGCAGGAGAACAGCCCGAGGTATACAGCATCTACTCTGGCTATGTGTCTGATAACATTGGTTATTTTGAAAACAAAGTGAGCCTTGGTAAGGCCGGGGTCTATGGCGGTGTTCTTGGATATGTTTCAGACTCAAGACTTGGGAACCAGGCAATTAGGCCAGAAAGAAGAGCGGAAAACGAGGCCGGCCTAGACCTAGAGCTTTTAGATAATAGGTTTGGGCTTAGCCTAACGGGGTATCAGGCCACAAGCAATGACGTGATCTTTACGATGGATGTGGCACCATCAACAGGGTCTGACACCTACACAGCAAACGGAGCCATTATTGAAAACAAGGGACTAGAGCTTTCTTTGAAGGGAAATATTATTGACAAAAAAGGCTTTAAATGGAGCTCGCGCTTTATCTATGCAAGCAATGACAACATGCTGGTAGAAATGAATGGTGTCACAAAAGAGTCCGCGCAGTTTTTAGACCCCTCAAATATTCCCATTGACCAGCTCTCCAAGTTTACCTTTGTCGCACCCGGACACCCGATTGGTGAATTTCGGGGGTACAGTTGGGCCAGGTTTGGCTACGGAATTATAGCCACTGACCGAGATGAAGACGGAAACACAATACGTGTAAACATTGACTCTTTGTATGCGGGAACCTGGAAAAGAAACGATGTGTATGTACAGCGGGATGGTCTTCCGGATGTCAACTGGCAAACCGCTGGGGGTGAGGCCGGTGGCTATCTCTGGAGCGGGTACAGCCCAAACCCGGATTGGACAGGAAGCCTTTACAATGAGATTAAAGTCTCCAACAACATCAGCATATCCTCTTTGATCGATATCAGCTCAGGTGGCCACGTGGTGAACTATACAAAAAACAAACTAAATGAGGTTGGCACCCACAAAGAGACCCGGTTGCGCTACCACGAGTTGTTTGATGATCCATCCTGGGCAGGGTATGAAGAGGGCGTTTCTACAGAGTGGGGAGAGGGGCTGTTTTCCGAGCTTATAAATAATGGACACCGCGCAATTGGGCCGGGAGCAGAAAGTGAGATCAAGTATGATGAGTCCTTTTTTACATCCACAATGGGAACAACCACAGATATTATTAACAACATTGAAAGCGCGAGCTATGTTAAACTAAGAGAGCTCTCTTTTTCTTATAGAATTGATCCGGGGACAATCAAAACATATGGCCTAAGTGGCGCGGACATAAGGCTAAGCCTTAGAGACTTTATTACACTATCAAAATATTCCGGATGGGACCCAGAGACCAACATGATGCAAAACAGAATATCTGGCGAGGACTATTTTAACCAGCCACAAACATGGGGCGCCAACCTGTCTCTATATTTAAGGTGGCAATGATGCAGCATCTAAAAATAATAGTTTTACTTTTTTGCCTTTGTATTATATCTGGTTGCGAAGACTTTTTAACCGGTGAAAACCTTGACAACAACCCCAATAAAGTGGGCGACGTTGACCAGGTCTCTGTAGAGGCTCTTTTTGTGGGTTCTCAGGTAACCCTGTATGGGGTGATGGAGGGATACCTTAGTCGGCTGGTTACAATGTTTATGCAGCAGCTTGGAGGTCAGCTTTATAGCCACGCAGATGATTATAAGTGTGCTCCGCTTGACTGGCGCCTGGATGATCGGTGGTCTGATTTATATGGAATGGGGGGGCTTATAGACCTTAGAACGATACAAGAAAAGTCAGAAACACAGGAAAAATATATATTAAAAGGCGTTTCACAAATGTGGGAAGCGTTGGTTTTTAGCACAGCCGCTGACCTGTGGGGAGACCTGCCGTACTCGCAGGCGGTTAATTCATTATATAATGAGCCGGGGTTTGACTCACAAAGGAGCATCCACGATGCCGCAATAACCCTAATTGACCAGGCAATAGATAACATTGAAAAAGGTCAAGACTTTTCAAATTTGAACGACTTTACGTTTAGTGGAGACCAAGAAAAATGGATATCCTGCGCCCGAACACTTCAGGCAAGGATTACACTTAATTGGGCAAAGGTAAACGGGGCGGGGGCCTACAGCCAGGCGCTGGCGCTGGCTGAACAGGGAATTAGTGACGCCTCAGGGGCCGGAGACTGGAAACCGTTTCACCGGGCAGGAAGCGATGGTGAGGAGTCAATCTGGCACCAGTTTTTTGATGAAAACCTATACGTAATGGGGGCAGGGCTTTTGTTGGTGGATATGTTAAAAAAAGATAACGACGGAAGGCTAACAATTTATTTTGATCCAGAGTCTGCGTTTAACGACTCTGTTGTTGGAATTTCTCCGGCAAGCGGAACACCACCATATGCATCACAACTAAACCAGCTTACTGTTGGCTCAGAAAGCTGGGGGGTTGAATGGGTTTCCTGGCACGAGAACCAGTTTATTATTGCTGAGTGTCAATATAACTTAGGACAAGAACAAGCCTCTCTGGCTACGCTAAACAACATTCTTTTAAATCTTGAACAGCGCTGGCAAGCGCTTGACCCTGACTGCCAGCTTCCCAGGTATGTGGACATAAACGACACCGAGCTGATAGCCGCCATTATGAATGAAAAGTATAAGGCCATGTTTTTAAATATGCAGACCATGTCGGACTGGAGACGTACCGGCTATCCTGTTTTTGAGGATAGAAACGGAAACAGCACAGAGTGTGAAAGCGGCACACCAAGAAGACTATTATATCCCGAGCTGGAAAAGAAAACAAACACAAACGTACCACCAGGTGATTCAATTTTTGACAGAGTAGAAAATGACCCAAGCTAAAAAAGCCTTCTGGATACTTCTTATTTCCTTTTGTTTTTGTTCCGGGGTTGAACAGGTGTCTCCCCCATGGGGTTTTGTTTTTAACGATTGGGCCGGAGAGCCGGTGGATGTTATTGTATATATTCCAGGCGGGGCCCATAAAAACACAGACATATTAATGGTGGTTCCTGGAGCCTCGAGAGACACGCAGAGGTTTCACGCTTCATGGCTATCACTTGCGAAAGAAGACACCTTTGTGGTTGTTACGATTGGGGCCAGCACAAAACACTTTCCGGATGAGCACTCGTATAATGCTGGGAACGTTGTTGATGAAAAGGGTAATCTTATCGCCGCCGACCAGTGGCTGTTTAGTGCGATTGAAAAAATATTTAACAAAGTGAAAGAAAAACACGGCCTTCAAACAGAAAAGTTTCACCTGTTTGGACACTCCGCTGGAGGGGGATTTGTACACCGGTATATGCTTTTTATGACAGAGGCCCCGGTTGTAAAGGCGGTGGCCGCAAACCCGGCATTTGTAACGCTTCCAGATAAAACAGTGGGTTACCCATTTGGACTAAAAAACATTCCAGTTAACAATACAATGATCAGCCGCTGGCTGGAGAAAAATATGGCAATTATTTTAGGGGCCGATGACACGGGCCCAAGATCAAAGCCCCTAAGCAATGGTTTACAGGCGAGGAGGCAGGGACCCAACTGCCTATCGCGAGGCAAGAGATTGTTTGGGGATGCAAAAAAAGAGGCAAAAAAACGAGAAGTAAACTTTGGCTGGAGCCTGACTATTGTTCCAAGGGTTGGACACGACAACAGGCTGATTGCGCCCCATGCGAAAAAATTTCTGTTTAATTAGGAGACAAGAGACCAATGCCAAAAAAAGAAAAAGCTAAGAAAAACCTTGCAATGCCCTTGGGGCCTATTTTGGGGTTTTTTGTTGGGCTGATATCGGTAAACCAGGGGCTTGATATTGTTGCAGGGATAACCCTATGGATTACAATTTGGACGGCCGCATGGTGGGTCTTTGAAGCGGTTCCCATTCCGGTCGCATCTTTGGTTCCCCTTTCTATGCTACCACTTTTTGGGGTCCTAAACTCAAAACAGGTTGCGCAGGCATATGGGCACAAATTGGTTCTGCTTTTATTGGGTGGGTTTTTACTGTCTAGGGCAATGGAAAAATCTGGGGCCCACAGAAGAATTGCTCTGAAAATGGTTTCACTATGTGGTGGCGGTGGCGGTAGATCGTTGATCCTTGGGTTTATGATTGCCTCAGCCGGACTAAGTATGTGGATATCAAACACGGCCACCACCCTGATGATGCTTCCTATGGTGATCGCTGTTTTGGACGGAGCAGAAGATAAAAAAATTCGGGTGCCACTGCTGCTTGGGGTGGCCTTTGCTGCAAACGTTGGCGGAATTGGTACCCCGATTGGTACCCCGCCGAACATGGTAATGATTGGATATTACGAGACGATCAAGGGGGTTGAGATTTCATTTTTAGAGTGGATGAAGGTTGGTGTGCCTATCTCAGTCACCATGGTTGTTTTGATATGGCTGTGGCTAAGCAGGAACATAAAAACCAAATCAAGGGTTCCACTGCCAAAGCCCGGCAGATGGCGAAAAGAAGAAAAAAGAACCCTAAGTATTTTCTTTTTTACTGCTCTTGCGTGGATGACAAGATCGGCCCCCTTTGGCGGTTGGAAAAGTTTTTTTGGGCTTGTCTCTGAAAACGATATAGGGCTCTATAATATTCTAAAGAACGCAAACGATGCCAGCGTTGCCTTTATTGCTGTTATCATCTTGTTTTGCACCCCAAGTGGGACCAAAAAAAATGAAAAACTCTTAGACTGGGAGACAGCCAATCAGATTCCCTGGGGCCTTATCATTTTAGTTGGCTCTGGTATTTGTCTTGGAATGGCAATCTTAGAATCAGGCCTGTCTGCACACGTGGCCAACCTTCTTGTGGGCATTGATAAAATGGAAACGGTCTTTGTTATTTTATGTGTAGCCCTGTTGGTAACCTTTCTCACAGAGATCACAAGCAATACCGCCACAACCGTAATACTAATGCCCATACTTGGGGCCGTGTCCACAGCCAGCGGTTTAGATCCGACGCTTCTTCTTGTCCCGGCGGCGATAAGTGCAAGCTGCGCGTTTATGCTACCGGTTGCGACAATGCCCAATGCGGTGGTTTATGGCACAGGAGAGTTTTCCATCAAGAAAATGGCCACAGAAGGGTTTGTACTAAATCTCATCGGGGCGACGGTTGTGACAACCCTGTGCTACTCTATTTTGTTTTAAAATCCAATTCAAACCAAGTAAACACCTGGTTTCAATCAAAAACTTGACCCAACGGTCAACAGACACTAAATTATTCATGGATATAGGATATTTGCGGGCGAATTAATAGTATCTTTTTCCACAGCACATACCAGACTAGACTTAAAGAACTAACTATTCGATTAGGGAAATAGTGGATGAACAAAAGATATTTCGTTTTTGACTTTTACATAGACCGGTCTTTTCCACGCCTCCTTTCCAGAGGTGATTCCCCAACAGAGGCTTTAGTTTAACAAGACATTATAATATGGCTAACCAAGGAGAGTAAACATGTATCGTAATACACTAACTACTATAACATCAACCATAGCACTAACACTTAACCTTGTCTTTTCTCAGGTTGTGATTAATGAAATTCATTATAATCCAAGTGGCGCACAGGGCAGCGACAATGATTATGAGTTTATGGAACTCTATAATGCGGGAACAGAGGCCGTTGACATGTCCGGCTGGTCCTTCACACAGGGTGTGAACCACACCTTTGCAGATGGAACAACTCTCGCGGCCGGGGCATACATGATTGTCGACGTCGACCTTGCACACAACGGTGGTAGTCTTGATGCAAGCCCATACGATCCGGATGGAGACGGGCTCCACGAAAACGGCGCCCAGGTGGTTCAGTGGACCAGTAACAACCTAAGCAACGGCGGCGAAGATATTGAAATCGTTGACACCCTCGGAGCGGTAATAGATTTTGTTGACTATGAAGATGGTTCTAATAGCTATGGCGACTGGGGAACCGCGCACGATGGCGGCGGCGCATCTCTTGAACTAATAGATGCCACGGTTCCAAATGATTCAGCATCTGCTTGGCAGGCGTCTTGGGTAGTTGGTGGCACACCTGGTGCTGCTAATTCAACAGAGCCAGAGGCAACGGTTACGACAATATACAATATACAGCTTACCACAGATCCCAATGGGGCATCTACAATGGCAGGCGAATATGTTCAAACCAGTGGTGTTATTACTGGTGTAGACCGTATCGGTACAAACTCTGCCTTTACCATACAGGACGGCTCTGGAAGCTGGAACGGCATTTATTGTTGGTGGGCAGCAGCAGACACACTAGTAGTTGGTGATGCTGTTACCGTTAGGGGATTTGTTACAGAATATAATGGCTATGGTAACCTAGGAGACCCCGATGCGGGGATGACTCAATTGACGACTGGCCGGGTTATTTCGCATGATAGTGAGGGTAACGAGCTCCCGGCAGCGGTTGTTCTCGAGCTTGAGGATGTCGGCGACGAGCAATACGAAGGCGTTCGGGTTACTACAACCGGTAGAGTTGTTCAGGCCGCTGTCTGTGACTCCGATGCAGAAAACTATAACTATTGCGAGTGGAGGATTACAAACAATCTTGATGCCAGTATTGTAGCTGACACAATAAATGTTAATGACCGTTTTGTTGTAACAGGGCCTGCCCTTGGAACAATTGCGACCGTAACCGGCCCACTCAATCAGTGGGGCGGATCAAGCAACTCAAGACCGGCTTGGAAAATTGAACCAGCCTCTGAGGACGATGTAAGCATAGCCTGTGAAAATGCTGACCTTACTATAAAGATTGAAATGATTGACGCTTTTGGCGACGGTTGGAACGGCGCCTATTATACAATATATGGCCCACAGTTTTCTGTGGTTGGAACGGGGACCCTCGAAGATGGGTCCTTTGGCGTAGACACATACTGTTTGTATGAGTACAATGCCTTTTCTGTTGTAGTTGGTGGCGGAGACTGGGACTCAGAAATTAGTTTTAATATTGTTGACGCTTTTGGGAACGATCTTATTTTTGGCGGCGTGGCCAACTCGGGCTCTTTCCCGCCAAGCCCATACTATGAATTTGCTGTGACCGGTGTGAACAACACCACAGGATGTACAGATCCGATCGCTGTAAACTATGACTATAGTGCAGCGGCAGATGATGGATCCTGTTATTATTATGGTGAAGTGTGTGAGTCTCCAATTACACTTACCGGAACCGGCAGTGTTGATGGTGTGGCCAGCGCCAGC
>Ga0208765_1001256_pt1 | contig 15602 bp, 10 predicted proteins | sample ETNtaG_2_FD_185783 | JGI IMG/M metagenome (GOLD analysis project Ga0208765, IMG submission 185783) | Marine microbial and viral communities from oxygen minimum zone, Eastern Pacific Ocean - ETNP201406SV203 (SPAdes) (version 2) | ecosystem: Environmental > Aquatic > Marine > Oceanic ... | reverse complement strand
GATCACCCGTAAACATTTTCGCCCGGCCCAAGGAGCCATACTAACAAAATCCTCTTGTCCTCCAGATGTTGAGATCGTATCAACACTAGCAGGATGGGTTAATACTTTATTTTCTGATACCAAACTAGCCGCAGTAATATGGGCAGTCATGAATCCTGATTCAAGTCCTGGATTCGATGCAACAAATGGAGGAACTCGATCCTCAATTCCTTTCATGAAATAATGAAGTCTCCGTTCAGAAATCGAACCTAATTCTGCTATAGCTATAGCCAAATTATCCATTGCTTGAGCAATCGATTCTGCATGAAAATGTCCAGAATTCATTATTTGATTATTTGGCATTATTAATGGATTATCGCTTACACTATTCGCTTCATTCTGTACAATTTCTTTCACACCGTTATAATTATCCCTGCTTATACCGTGGACATGAGGGATACAACGAAAACTATACGGATCCTGTAGACGGTCGCAATCTTTATGTGATAGAACGATTTCACTGTCACGTAAAAGATTCCAAACATTGGCCGCAACTAATCTCTGACCGGGATGCTGCTTTAATTTATGAATCGATGACTTAAACACACTGCGAGATGATAGCGACGCTTCCACTGAAATGGCTCCAACTAAATCTGCTATTTTTAACAAGCTTTCAGATTCTAGGCAGGCTTTTATTCCGATTGCAGTGGATACTTGTGTACCATTTATCAAACTAATTCCTTCTTTTGGGCCAAGTACTAAAGGCTGTAAATCCACTTCTTTCATAGCTAACATTGCCGGCATAATACGATCCTGAAAATGAACCAATCCTTCCCCAATTAAAGGTAGGGCCATATGCGCCAATGGTGCGAGGTCACCGCTAGCGCCAACTGATCCCTGTCTAGGGATTACGGGTAAAATATCATGGTTCAATAAATCTCTCACTAGGCTAACTAATTCCAATCGTACGCCGCTGACGCCTTTGGCCCATGTTGATAATTTTAAAAATAATATTAACCTGGTAATACCAAGATCTAATGATTTCCCTACACCTGTTGCGTGCGATCTAACCAAATTAAGTTGTAATTTGTGACGATCATCAGCGTCAATTGCAACCTTACTTAAATCGCCAAAGCCAGTTGTTACACCATAAATTTTTTTACCTTTTTTTAATAATTGCGCTAAGGTACTATGGGAGACGCTTATAGCCTTTCTGGAATCTGCATTTAGTCGAGCCCTAACGGGTCCTTCCAAGCAGGGTAAAAAATATTGTATTGAACGGGATTTTCCCGAAATAGATAGGGCCGGCATAGAGTAATCTAACTGTTCGACCCTATGTCAATCAACCAGAAGCGATATTATATTCGAATTTCATTGAGGTTTGAAAATGGATCCATTCTCACAGGGATGGAATCACTAAAAGATAAGCCGTAGCGTTTTTTAATAACTCGTTCATCCATAACAAAAAACGCACCAACATCTTGGCTTGTTCGAATTAATCGCCCAAATCCTTGACGAAATTTTATAACACATTCAGGTACGTTGAAATCAAGGAAAGGGTTCTTATCAAGACTTTGCAGCAAGTTACTGTAAGCCTTGATAACAGGCTCACTGGGCACACCAAACGGCAGTTTTGCTAATATGAGAATTTCCAATAATTCGCCAGGTAGATCAATTCCTTCCCAAAACGCATTGGTACCCAAAAGGATCCCATTTTTGGTTCGATGCATACCCTGGATAATAGCATACCGTGAAGAGCCTCGTAATTGTGCAAATATGGGCAAATCTCTGCTGCCTGGTTTTTTGCGTAACTCTTGATAAACATTATTTAAAGCATACCTTGATGTAAACAATGCTAATATCCTTTTATTATGTTTTTTATGTAGACTATATATCAGGTTTGCTTGTAATACTGGATCCTGCCCATTACCACCAGCATATTGGAAATATTTGACTTGATCTTCATAATGAAATGGACTTGGGAATACACCAGAAAAAACCTTTTCAATTTCTTTGCTATTAAGTCCAGTCCTAGAAAAATAATAATCAAAAGACTCATCCACGCGCAAGGTTGCAGAAGTTAATATACAATGGTCAATATGGCTGAAAAACGCATCAACTAGGCTCTTTGATATATCTATAGGTGATCCATATACAATAAGCTCAAACTCTCCATTATTTCGAAAAATACCCTCCTGCCAATAAACCCAATTTTGATCCTGTTCTTGTGTCAACAAATTTAATAAAGTCAACATGGTATTTAAACTTTCAATAAAACTATCTATTTGTACTATTACTTCAGAAAAGTCTTCATCATTATCGCTGTGAGCGCCCAGTTCCGAACTCATTTTGTTAAGCTTAATTATTAGTGCATTGATATCATTTATCAATACATTAATCTCTTTGAAGAAAATGCCATATTCTTCTGTAAGGTTATAAATGATGTATTTTTCAGAGTATTTCGCAGAGGAATCAAAACGGTTGCTTACATTGAACTCTAGCTCTTGGAAGAGGGTATCCACCGCAGTCTTGCATCCCGAGGTCAACTTTATTAAATCATCTATAATTTCTGAAAGAGAATCTACTTTTTGCACAACGTAGATTAATTGACCTTTCCACCGCGCAGATGATTTCCCTTCAGGATTTATACTATCAATTACAGTTTTTATTGGATAGGCACTAATTGACTTTTCCATTTGCTTATAGGCTGTATCCACTAGATTATGAGCTTCGTCAATAATCACTGTATCATGTTCAGGTAAGATTCCGGGAGATTGTATTTCAGCAAATAGTAATGCATGATTGACAATAACTAGGTCAGTACTCTGGGCAATACGTCGAATTTTACCAAAGTAACACCCATTGTTTTTCCCGCAGATTACAGTTGTGCAAAATCCAGGTTCGCTTCGAATAAGAGTGGCTACCTTCAGCGGCCTGCTATTCCAAAACCCAGCGCACTCGGATAGGTCTCCTGTCCTCGTATAGTGCATCCAAATAATTACAGGAAGTAAACTTTCAATATCTTTAGATGACAGAATTTTTATTTTTTCAGCTATCAACCAATTCAAACGTGTCTTACAAAGGTAATTTGTACGGCCTTTTAACAATGTCGCTTTTATGGGTACTTCCAGTGCTCTTGAGAGTATAGGTAGATCCTTATGGAATAGTTGATCTTGCAAATTCTTTGTATGACAGGATATAACCACAGTTTTATTATGCTTACTTTCCATAGAATGTTTTATCGCAGGAAATAGATATGCCAGCGATTTACCAAGACCCGTTCCCGCCTCAAGCGCACCAATCCCTTTCGGTAACGACATGATCTTTAAAATCTCAGCACAATAATTTATTTGGCTGGGTCGTTCCTCATAATTTTCTAAAATCTTTGCAACGACCCCCTTTTGTGAAAAAACATTATTTGTATCATATATTCTAATATCATTTTCACCATCATGTTCATAAACGTTATCAACAATTGGTTTTTCAATCATTGATTCCAATAGTCCAGATCTAAGATCACCTGATTGTTTCAATTCATTTGCAAGGTTTACATATAGTTGCATATTTGGAGCATTACACGAACGTATTAGCTCCAATAATTTTGTAATGGTTTCCAGCGGATAACTGGCTGCTTCTTTAATCAACCGCTGAAAAATAATGCCACAATTTTCCGTATCTTTCTCAGCGCGGTGCGACCCTGCTGATGACAATCCAAAATATTCTGATATTGACCCAAGATCGTGTACTGGATGGAAGAACAAAAAGGTGCGTGACAGCTGCAAGGTATCAAACAACGGGTTATTTTTTTTTGGTTTGCTAAATCTTGCGCACAGTGCATCCAAAAAACTTTTATCAAAGGAAATATTATGCGCTACTAAGGGTAAATCATTTAAAAATTCAAGAAACTCGCTAATAATATCTGATTCTATTGGCTTATCCCTGACCATATGGTCTGCTATACCAGTGATATCCGTGATAAAAGGATCTATTGGCCGCCCAGGGTTTATTAGTGTCACAAATCGATCAACCGGGTTACCATCAACAAATTTGATGGCTGCAATTTCAATAATGCGGTCATCTTTGGGATTTAAACCCGTTGTCTCAAAGTCAAATGCAATATATTCAGAAAGGCCTAGGCAGTGTAATAGCTGGGGTAACTCCATAAGCATTTAAGAAAAAAATATTTTAAAATAAAATGCGGGATTAGCCAAATCAGTGCGAGGGATTTCATTCGCCATCATACCGCCGATGATATTTTTAAGTTCATCATTCCGAGCTGCTCGATTAATGACAAAGTTTAACAGGAATTTCGATCTGGCTAGTTTTTGCAAAGTTGTGCTCACACGTAATTCAGGGCCAATTTCTTCCCACAAATTTTTGTCATATTCAGATAAATTATTTTCGCTTAAATCGTTTTCACCAATGGCTTTTTTTGCGGTAATTATAGCATGCTTTGCTGATACCATGGCGTTACCAATGCCCTCCCCTGTAAACGGATCAATCAGACCTGCAGCATCTCCCAGCAACATGAAACCATTACCATGGTTTTTTCGGTGCATACTCCCCATAGGTAGGTTCCAACCTTTTGGTTTTTCAATTGCTTTTGCATAAGCAAAACGATCTTTGAAATATTCCAATTGCGTGACAATATCCAACAAGTCAACAAGGTTTTTCTTCTGTTCCTTAATGTTTTTTTTCGATAATCCCAACCCAATATTTGCTTTTCCCGCGCCTGCAGGGAATAACCAAAAATAGCCAGGGTTTATTTCTTCCAGGTAATGCAATTCAATCTGATCAGTTAAACCCTTTACCCCCTCGTAATAACATCGAATTGCCAACGCAGTGTGTTCCATCTCCATTTTATATAAATTTAATTTTTGGGCCACAATTGAATTATACCCATCAGCGCCCAAAACGACTGTTGCTGCAATATCTTCTGGATTACCATCCTTGTTTGTTCCCTGTACACCTACCACAGTGTTATCCTCAATGAGTAAGTCTTTAACGGTAAAGCCTTCCTTTACTTCTGTAATTTTTCGTGCCTTTTTAAATAGAAAATAATCAAATATTTCTCTGGGGATTACATATCCTTCGTTAATATGGTTAGTGTTAAAGGATTTTGTTAAATCAATATCAAAAATTTTATTTGCAGGACTGCCAAATGTAATCCGACGAATAGTGGCACCCTTAAGTGTTTTTACCTGATTAATCAGATTCAGATCTTTGAGGATATCAACAACTTTACCCGATAGAGCATCACCGCAGATTTTATCCCTTGGCCAAATTGACTTATCAACAATAAGTGTGCTAAGTCCCAATCGATTAGCATACAACGCAGCTGTAGCACCTGCAGGGCCTCCGCCCACAATTACTACATCATATACCTGCTGGTCTGCCATTAATTAATTATCCGAAAATATTATTTGGAGGGAATGCAATTACTAGGGATCTAATCGTAATCCACACCAAATGTTGGATAAACAATATTAAAACGAAAATAATGGTAGAGGCGCAACAAAAAGAAGAGTGCCCACAATGGGATTAAAAACCACGGAAATCGAACTGCTAAAAATACAGCTGGTATAAATACACCATAGATTCTAGCGCGCTGCAAGTGCCTTATATGGGCCGGCATGATTAGTGCTACTAAAAGGAAAGGTAAATATACTGTAGAAACCGTACTGGCCACTGGATCATCAAATTGGAACCCCATAACTGATCCAAAAATGATCAAAGTAATGGAACCAACCAGATTTCGAATTCTTGAACCTGCGATTTCGGTCGATTTGTCATCTTGTTGTATAAATTCAATCGAAAATACAAGCCATACGGCTATATAAAACAATAAATATGGTGCATAATTCTTAATCGCCTCCATCGAAAATTTGGGACCAATTGACCCTAATAATAGTGCCATGGATCCAATAACAATAAAATATAACAACGACCTAAGATTATTGATATTTTTAGGAGTCGCAGCATGACTAACTGATAAAATAGAACAGCCAGTGACAAAAATAATAACGGAAAAAATAAATAATGATCCAGAATTCCAATCCCAGAAAATATATCTATTCTCTTGCCCTTTTATAATGTTAAAACCGCTAATAACCATGCACCACATGCCAAACCAATGCAATGGCTGCCAGTTCATAAAGTTATCCAAACTTTTAGACAAATTGGATAATCTGTTATATAAATTGCTTTGGGGTTTAATTAGACGGGATACTAACACAGCAAGGGATAATTAACCGATAATCGGGAACCCTAATAGTTTATCAAAAATCTCATTTAAAATGATAAAACCAACTACCAAGGCTCCGATACTCAACAAAACAGTAACTAATTGACTTGATATTTTAGTGGAATTCATTCCAGTATGTAATTCTCTCACAAATTCATCTACAGTCCAGCGTTTGATAATAAATATCGCCATTAACATACCGCCAATAGGCAACATATATTTAGAAGATAGATAATCCATGAAATCAAAGAACGACATACCCAAAAACCAAGTAATATTTAGATTGCCACCAAGCGATAATGAACAAAATATACCTACAACTGTAATTATGCCACCGAACAAAATAGTTGAACGGATCCTGGACCAGCCTTTTTGATCGATAAAATAGGCTGTAACAACCTCAAGAATTGAGATTGCTGATGTAAGTGCCGCCATAAAAAGTATAACGAAGAACAAAGTCCCCCAAATTTGGCCACCTGGTATTTGTGGAAAAATTGAAGGTAAGACAACGAATATGAGTCCAGCGCCTTCAGCGGGATCAGCGCCCAGAGCGAAAACTGTTGAAAAAATTGCTACGCCTGCAAGCAAAGCTATCATTGTATCCAAGCCGATAACCCAAAGCGCTGAATTCAAGAGATTTTCATTTCTTTTCAGATAACTTCCGTACGTTATCATCGTACCCATACCAAGACTCAGTGTAAAAAATGAATGACCCAAAGCCAACACAACAGCTGACGCAGATAGATCTTCAAACTTTGGTTTAAATAAAAAGGTTAGGCTGGTCATTCCATTAGGCAGGGTTAATCCACGGACCGCAAGAACTACGAGTATGACAATTATCGTCGGCATCATAATTTTTGACCATTTTTCGATACCACCTTTCACGCCATTAACAATTACATAAATACAAATCGTCATAAATAATAATTGCCAAAACAGCGGCGCCCATGTACCAGTAATAAATGAATTAAATAAAGCGCTTGCAGCTTCAGGATTACCTGTTAGCTGAGAAAAGTCACCTTTAAGTGACAAGAATGAATAATTCATTATCCAACCACCTACAACACCATAGAACGATAGAATGACGAAGGCTGACCCAACGCCCAAAAATCCGACCCATTTCCATAATGATCCTGGGGCGATCGCCAAATAGGCTCCTACAGGACTTAATTGTGTCTTCCTACCTAGAGCAAATTCACCTATTACAATTGATAGCCCAACAACCAAGATGCAGATGAGATAAATAAGGGTAAATGCTGCTCCACCATTTTGTCCTGCCATATGTGGGTATTTCCATATATTACCAATTCCCACCGCCGAGCCTGAGGCAGCTAAAATAAATCCTAGTTTTGACCCCCAATGTTCCCTGGTTTGGCTCATTAATCCTCTTTCTTTATTTCAACGGAATTTTGATTATTACCTAATTCTTCAGCCATAACATCCTCAAATGGATGCAGATGTGCGTCTACAATTGCATCTATTAACCCGTAAATATAGATAAATCCAATCCACCATACATATTTGTTTCGTTTTTCTAAGTATCGATACTTGGGCAGCGGATAATCAACATCGTTACCTGCATTATAACTGCTGTATAATTGAGAATTGTTATACCAATTTACAATTGCTAAAACTTCTCCAGTTAAAATCATACCTGCTTTAAATTTTTTACCATTGTATAGCTGGCCTCCCCCAGGAATAATAGATGATAATGCAGCATTTTTTGGTGATTTAATTGAATCTGAAGTGTCTGGATGGGTTTCTCCCAGTAAAAATGAAGATCCCAAACATATAACAAATAATATCCTAAGAAAAATTTCTGTCAAACTGTTGCTATACATTCAATTTCGATATCAGTACCTGCAGGCAAGCCAGAAACCGCTACGAGGGATCGAGCGGGCGCATCACTGTCCTTAATAAATTCACTAAATACCTCATTGACTGTAGAATAATTAGACATATCCGTGAGGAAGACCGTAAACTTGGCTACATTAGAGAAATTTGTACCAGACTCTTCCAGTATACTATTCAAATTTTTCATGACCTGTCTTACGCGTTCTTTAAAACTACCTTCTATTAAATTACCCGTTGCTGGATCGATCGCAACCTGCCCAGCTGTGAAAACAAATCCATTTGTAATAATTCCTTGATTATAAGCACCAATTGGTAATGGTGCTTTATTAGTATTAATTATTTTATGCTCCATGAATTCTCCTATTTACCAAGCGCCATACAAGCCAGCCCAATTTCCGGGTTAAACACTCTTTTACCACTGCTATTAATATTCCTTAAAATAAATTCTCCTACAACTGCAACTTTTGCTTCAAACAAATGCCCTCCTTTCACTGTTAGATCATGATCACTAATATTTATGTGTGCATGAATAAATGGTTCCTCATCCTTTAATTGAATATTCGCCTGGTATGATGTCAATTCCCAGGTATCGGCGAGCTTATGTGTAATATACTCCTGGTTTTTTAAATCATAGGACCCCAGCTCAATTTCTTTAATTGCACCTATACCAGAAATCTGTCCGTTTATTATTTGATTATCTTTGCAAAATTGAGTCAATATAGCCATTATACTTTCACCTTGTTCTAGATAAATGATATACGTATCGCCATCTTTTTCGTATTGCATTATTACTTCCTTTTTACCTTTTTTAATTCTGCTTTAATCAAATCAACGCTCTTTTTCATAGCTACTTTAAACGATTTACTGTTTTTTCCTCCCGCAGTTGCCAAATGAGGTTTACCACCACCACCACCACCCATTTCATTACCAATAATTTTTGCCAAATATCCCGCTTTGATTCCTTTCTTTGTTAGATCATTAGTTACGATGATTACTGCATATGGTTTATCTCCAGCATCAGTTCCCAAAACACCTATGCCACTTGGTAGCGCATTCAAAAGCACATCACCCATTTCTTTTAATTCTTCCATAGAGTCAGCGCTAACAATAGCAGTTACAACATTATGGTTAGCCACCATCGCACCTTTTTCCAAGATTGTTTTTGGATTAAATGTTGACGATGTTTCCTTTTTCCGCTTTAACTGTTTTTCCAGTTCTTTTTTCTGGTTAATAAGATGATCCACCCTTGTATTTATATCATCAGCTTTTGCACCTAATATGGCTTGCAACTCTTGGACAATATTTGCATGATTCTGTACATAGGATACAGCTTCTGGTCCAGCAACCGCCACCAGCCTTCTAATACCTGCTGCCAGACTTGATTCCTCAATGATTTTAAATAATCCTATATCGCCAGTTCGTTCAACGTGCGTACCACCACATAATTCCTTTGAAAAGTCACTGATAGTTATCATACGCACTTTATCACCATATTTTTCTCCAAAAAGTGCTTCAGCACCTTCGGAACGGGCAACATCAAAATCCTTGATCGATACATCTAGAGCAATATTCTTTTGTATCTCTTCATTAACAATTCTTTCTATTTCTACTATTTCATCTAATGATATTTTTTCCGAATGGGTCAGGTCAAACCGTAAATAATCAGGGTGAACCAATGATCCTGCCTGATGAACATGTTCACCTAATATATTTTTCAGGGCTGCATGCAAAAGATGAGTCGCAGTATGATTTTTTCTGGTATTCTCTCTGCGATCAATATCAATCTGACACTTAACTAGATTGGATAGCAGTTTAATATCGAAGGACCCTGTACAATAATGATGAATCTCTGTTCCATCCATTTGGGTATCCAATACGGTTAGATTATCGTTGCCAATTACTATAGAGCCCGTATCACCAATTTGTCCACCTGCCTCACCATAAAACGGTGTCTGGTCCAATACCAAAATAGTGTATTCTTCCGTTTTTGCATATTTACATACTTTGGAAGTGGATTCAGTTGTTTCATAGCCAAGAAAACTTGAATTCCCGTTCTCAGCAACCGAAATCCAATTCAAATCTTTAGGAACTTGCTTGAATTTTCCAGAAGCTTTTGCCTGATCACGCTGTTTATTCATATATACATGAAAGCCCTCTTCATCCACATTCAATCCTTTTTCTCGAGCCATGAGTTGCGTTAGATCAAGAGGGAAACCATATGTATCATATAGCTTAAATGCTTCTTTTCCTGGAACCGTATCTCCAGCATGCATTTCCATATATTTTTCGAAGTGCAATAGACCCCGTTCTAACGTACTGCTGAAAGATGTTTCTTCAGATTTAATTACTTTTTCTATATGTGCTTTTTTATCGATCAACTCAGGAAAGCTATCTCCCATGATCTCAATGACAAAATCAACTAATTGGTATAAAAACGGATCTTCTTTACCCAACAGGCGGCCAAATCGAGCAGCTCTGCGCAGTATACGCCGCAACACATAGCCACGTCCCTCATTAGCGGGCATGGCACCATCAGCAATTGCAAAACTTAACATTCGCACATGGTCAGCTATAACATGGTGTGGTACAATATCCTTATTATATGACGACCCAGCTATTTTTTCTATTCCCTGAATTATCGGTTGAAAAAGATCCGTCTCATAATTGGACGATTTATTTTGTAAGACGGTAACAATTCTTTCTAACCCAGCTCCGGTATCCACGTGTTTTTCAGGTAATTCGATTAAACTACCATCCCCTTGTCGGTTGTATTGAATAAATACCAAGTTCCATAATTCCCAATATTCACCAGTATTATTTACGCCACCAGAACCCTGGTCTTCAGCAACATCGCCTACATAATAATGAATTTCTGAACACGGGCCACAGGGACCTGTATCGCCCATTTCCCAGAAATTATACTCATCTCCAAATCGCAATACCCTCTCGGCGGAAATATCAGTTTCTTGCAACCATAGATCATGAGTCTCATCATCATCTTTATAGACCGTGACCCAAAGTCTTGACTTGTCAAGTCCCCACAAATCGGTAAATAATTCCCAAGACCAGGTAATCGCTTCTTTTTTATAGTAGTCTCCAAAAGACCAATTACCAAGCATTTCAAAAAATGTATGGTGATATAAGTCAACGCCCACTTCTTCTAGGTCATTGTGTTTACCGCTTACTCGAATACATTTTTGTGTGTTAACCGCTCGCGGATATTCTGGTTTATTGGTGCCCATAAAAATTGGCTTAAACTGATTCATCCCTGCATTCGTAAAAAGTAATGTTGGATCATCTACTGGTACGACTGGAGAACTGCGTATAAAACGGTGATCCTTATCCTGGAAGAATTTTATAAAATCAGCTCTTATTTGTTTTGCATCCATTAGAAAGTAAAACTGGTTTCAATCGTTGTTATATTGATCGTTTCATCCGGTCCATCCACCCTGCCGTCACCATTTAAATCTCTGTAGGTCCGCTGAAAAGTATAATTCAAAACCATACCCGATCCGAGACCGATGCCGACCCTATACCCCATTACCGTGCTTTCAGATGGCTCAAATTTAAATGGGTTAGGCACATTTTGTTGCTGGTAAAACCAGCGAGCCGATTTGATTTTACTAATGGGTTTCGACAAACTTAAAGAAGCCAAAAAGTTCTTATTTTTGTTTTCTTCATATTCAGCCAAGTCACTATTCCAAATCTCTCCAGTAAGGTCCTGGTATGCGGCACCTGCTCTTAATAAACTTCCAAGCTTGAGGCTTAAACTGGAAAAATAGCCATTCTGTCGTCCATAACGACCTAACCGTTGTTCCTTAGTGCGAACCTGCATTCCAAGACTGTCAACGTTGGAAAATGTTGCTCGTTCGATCTGGTATGAACGATTCCAATAACCAAATTCAAACTGCCCCTTGGGAATCATTCTGTATTCCAGATTGAGTTGTGCAGGTCCAAAAATAGTCGACACACCTAATGGGACCAAACCGGTACCAAGCGCTAGATTTCCATTCCCCTTTTTTGGATGGACAGTCTCCCCTAACATTTTTGCCGCTTGTGCATAAAGTTTTACCGATAATTTTTCCTGGGTAAGCACCGGATAACCAATATCCAGCGCAATGGCTCCTATTGGATCTAAGTCCTTATTAATATTTAGAGGATCAGGCGCCAAATCAATGCTACCATCAGGCAATGAATCGTAATAAGATTCATTACTGAAATCAACTCCAACTGTATTGCCTAAATCGTCCCACCATGCATGAATATCATTAATATCACCGGCATCCAAATAGCCATCACCATCGCGGTCTAATTCATCAGGGTGCGAGTCGGCCAGTCCATCATTATCCGAATCTATCGCATAGCTTGAGTTTATTGGAAATGCATCTACAATATCAGGTACTCCATCGTTATCACCATCCCGCAGGCCAAGGTACTGATTACGATCAATAACAAATGATAATGCAACTGGTAATGAACTTAATAAGGGAGATTTTAACCGCAAGCCCGTTAGTCCGATATTTTCCTTAAAATCGTTAACGAATCCCTCAAATGTACCGAATTTCGTTTTTACTTTATAATCCAAGCCCACTTTTCGCACTTGCGGATACTGGATAGCATTTGAATAGGAATTTACCAATATACCATAGCCCATATCCACTCGATCTAGAGATCCAACCTTGAAATACAATGGATCTTGTTTCAATCCGTAACGGATATAATAAATTTTATCAATAATTGTATTCTTTATCGATTTTGGATTAGAAAAATCCCATTCATCTTTATGAATATTACCATCTTGGTCAAAATAAAACACAAGATCAAGGGCCACAGCAAATTTCCATACTGGCACAACGGGCCTTAGCGCAATCTGGTTCCACATTTTACCATCGATAGTTACTGTTCCGAAAGCACCTTGCATGGAACGACCTTCTTGGGCACGAGAAAAAGAAGTAATCAGAAACAGGAGTAAAATGGCAGTGGAACGAAAAATTATCATTGATAATCCTTCAGTAAAATTACCGTTTGCCCCTTCCCTATTCAACGCTTAATTCAGTAAGTTTCAAGGAAATAATGGCGGTAATTAATAAAACAGAAGACCTACTGACCTTATCCAGAGATGAGATTAAGGATTATATCTTATCCTTACATGAACTTATCCATCAAAAGATGAATTCAGGTTTGACGATTGACAATATTTTAGATGAAGAAGATCCTTTTGAAATAGTCGAGCCACTGTTGCAAAGAGAAGAATATCCCATATTTGTACTCAGCATTATCAATAAAATTCAGTCAGAGGTAGTCATGACTACCCTACTTGATTCTATTGAAGAGGGAATAAAAATACGGAATGATCAGAAATTATCTGATCAAGGATAATTTCTGACTCAGAACCTTGCCTTCGGCTCGTAAAACCATAAAATATATGCCCGAGCCAACCGTCGCACCTAGATCATTGATACCATTCCAGTTTACACCATGTCTGCCTTTAGAAAAATCATTATTTAGTAAGTGACGGATCTGCCGGCCTTCAATATCCACTATTTTTAGATCTACTAGGGAATGTTTTGAAAGACTGAAGGCAATATTCGTTATTGGATTAAATGGATTAGGATAATTCGGATATAATTGAACCTGGTCCGGCAAATTAATTATTCCTGAATCAGTATTAACGTTTGGCGGCATATCCTGATTTAAAACCAGAGAAATATCATCAACAAACCACCCTTGGCCCTCATCTGTTGAATTTGATGTCATCAATAATCTGATATAAAGTTCACTTTCATTAATAAAGGAATCTAAATTGATAAATCGCTCTACTAATTCTTGATTATTATAGTTGTGAATAGTTAATAAGGTAGACCAACCAGCAGCATTCCCTCTTTTAATTTGAAGGTATCCATAATCACCTGGATATAGCAATTCGCCTGAATTAAATTTGATATAAGCCTGATTAAAATGAGATAAATCAAGGGGTTCTATTAGATAACAAGGATTATATGCATTTGACGAATAGAGACCACTTGGGCTATCATTTATAGCCCATTTTAAATCATGGTTAATATATTGCCGACCCCAATCTCCTAGTTCCCAACGATCCAATGCTTCTTCATTTTCAAAATCACCTAGTACATAACTATCCGAAATAATAAAATGTTTTAGTTCTGATTCGGACTGGTTTGACTGGCTCGAAACATCTGTCGCCTCCATCCAATATGATATTTCTGTGCCCGGAGAAATATTATCGTAGGATAAAATACCTACATAAATCAACCCAAGTTCTTGATCGTAATCGTCTATGCAAGTGGCAGATTGAATTTCACCATTATCCGCCTGCCAAAAAAGTTCTACCATACTAATACCAATGTTATCATATGCAGTTGAAGCAACTTCATACGATCCGGATGGATAAAACTGATCAGCTAAGTCTGTAATCAATTCGATTTCTGGATTTACGTAATCTGTACCAATATTAAATGTAAAATTGGCATATGGTGCCCCGTATGGTCTTGTGACACGCTCACCTGATGTTGTATTAAAAGCTACATAATAATGTATTGTGCCATTTTGACCCGTCGGCGTGATACTGCCAATATAATTATTTCCGGAAGAAGTCAAGGTAGTCGAGTCTGATATTGTTTGATCGATACCCCAATAAATCTTTAGGCTTGAATAATCAATATTATAATCAGGACTTTCATTAATGCTAACTGTAATACTTATAGGATCAACATTATTTTCCGTGTCAAGTATTTCTTCAAATTCGATTTCACCCATATATGGGTAACTCATAATAAAAAATCCGTTGCCTGTATAATCGGTAGAATAAATTAATCCATTTTCTGTAAACGGATATACTCCCCAATTACCACTATAAAGTCCATTTTGGCCAGGATACCAATCATAATATCCTACTTCTGTTGGATTATAAGGGTCTGAGATGTCAACGATTCGGGTACCATACACGTAATAAGAAACATATAAAAGGTCATCTTTTATCAAAACATTGTGTACAGATTTATTTTGAACCTGCGGCTCATCCGGATACCAGGTAGCAACCATGTTAATATTATTAAAATCTTGTATGTCAAAAATATAGACATAGCCTCCATTTTCCTCATCGCCTGTGACAGCGTATTTGGAATCATCACTAACCCAGACCGCATGGCAGCCATAATTACTGTAGTTATGCTCTACCATTGTAGTCGGGTTTGTTTTATCAGAAACATCAATGATAAAAAGACTACCATTATAAATATCACAGGCATAAGCGGTATCATTTTTTACATAAATGTCATGAATATATGTTTCTTCCCATCTACTAACTTCGGTGGGATTTTCTGGATCGGATAATTCTAAAATAATGATACCTTGCCAAGCACCTGTGCTTCCTGCTCCACCGCCACTACCAACAACATATGCATAACCATCAGCGATAAATAGGTTATGTGCCGTAGCAGTAGAGGAAGTATAGGATCCAACTTTATAGGGATTAAAGGGATCTTCAAGACTAATAATATCAATT
>Ga0208765_1001250_pt1 | contig 15651 bp, 14 predicted proteins | sample ETNtaG_2_FD_185783 | JGI IMG/M metagenome (GOLD analysis project Ga0208765, IMG submission 185783) | Marine microbial and viral communities from oxygen minimum zone, Eastern Pacific Ocean - ETNP201406SV203 (SPAdes) (version 2) | ecosystem: Environmental > Aquatic > Marine > Oceanic ... | reverse complement strand
GAATTCTAGCTGTAGATGGGGCGTTTATTTACTATATTAGAGATCTGTTTATGTCCTTGACGCCTTCCTAAGGCAAACCAAAGATCTCGTGCCAAAAACTAAAACCACTTTAATATTTACAATTCTTCTTGCGTTCTGCGTGATTGTCTTTGGGGCTTATGTCAGGTTGACAGACGCTGGGCTTGGCTGTCCTGATTGGCCTGGTTGTTATGGTTTTATGGCGGTGCCGGACACCGCTGAAGAGCTGTCTGCTGTTGAAGAGTCATTTCCTGGCCAAGTGGTTGAGCCTGGAAAGGCTTGGCGAGAAATGATACATCGCTATATAGCCAGCCTGTTGGGTTTGCTTATTTTAATTTTGTTTGTCTCAGAGGCGCTTAAAAAAAACAAAACGGTTTTTTCTGACAACTTTAATCTGAAGATCTCTTTACTGTTATTGCTGTTGGTCATCTTTCAAGGTTTGTTGGGAATGTGGACAGTAACCCTCAAGGTTCACCCTTTTGTGGTTTTGGCGCACCTAGTGGGTGGGCTGTCAACACTGTCTCTGTTGTTTATTTATTTAAAAAGAATTAGTGCCCCAACAAAACCAAGAACTAACTTCACAGGTCTTTTGTTTTTTGGTTTCGTGCTATTAATACTACAAATTCTACTTGGGGGTTGGACAAGCACTAACTACGCGGCTTTGGGTTGTCCAGATCTCCCGCTGTGTTATGGCCAGGTTTGGCCGTCTAATATGGATATAAACGAAGGATTTTTTATGTGGCAATCTTTTGGAAAAAACTACGAGGGCGGCCTGTTGTCACCTCCAGGAAGAACAGCCATTCATTTTTTTCACCGCTTAGGGGCTATTGCTCTAACTCTAGGACTTGGTGTTATAGTTTTTAAGTACATTAAAAACTCTTCAACAAGAGTAAGAAAAGCGGCGCTCATTTTGGCTGCTGCTTTGTTTTTTCAGTTATTAATTGGAGTAGTTATGGTGTGGTCGGGTATCGCTTTATCTTTGGCCACAGCTCACAATGCTTTTGCTGCTTTGTTGCTCTTATCGTTTTTAAATCTCGTGTACACAATAAAATACAGATAAAGCTACAATAACTGTTCCATGGAACCTGAAGATATTCTTGGCCAATTAAATGAGCCGCAGAGAGAGGCCGTAACCAGTGGTGCTAACCCGGTTATGGTTCTAGCCGGCGCAGGCAGCGGGAAAACCAGGGTGCTTGTCCACAGAATTGCCTGGTTGATAAGTGTTGAAAGTACCTCACCATTCAATGTTTTTGCTGTCACGTTTACCAATAAAGCCGCCAATGAAATGCGAGAACGTATTAGCGAAATGCTGGGCCTAGAAACTCGTGGGATGTGGGTTGGCACTTTTCATGGCTTGGCTCATAAGTTTTTAAGGTTGCACTGGAAAGAAGCGGGGCTTGAGCAGGGCTTCCAAGTTTTGGATTCTGATGATCAACGCAGACAAATTAAAAAAATAATTAAAGAACAATCTCTTGATGAGTCTTATTATCCACCGAAAGAGGTTCAGTGGTTTATTAACAGTCAAAAAGACTTGGGCCTAAGGGCCAACCAAGTCAAAGAAGAGCCTGGCAAAAAACAACACATTCAGCTTTATAAGGATTATGAGAAAAGATGCTCTCGCTCTGGCTTGGTTGATTTTGGCGAATTATTATTATCCTGTTATGAAACGCTGAGCAACAATAAAGACCTCCTTGAGCACTATCAACAGCGATTTAAAAACATTCTTGTCGATGAGTTTCAAGACACCAACGAAATACAATACCAAATGATTAGGCTTTTATCTGGCGAACACGGTGCTGCTTTCGTTGTTGGAGACGACGACCAATCCATTTATCGGTGGCGCGGCGCTAACTCTGCCAACATGTCAAGGTTTCAAAAAGAGTTTACCAACACCCGGGTTATTAAAATGGAGCAAAACTATCGCTCCACCAAAACGATTCTTGACGCGGCTAACGCGGTTATTGTTAATAACAGCGGGCGTCTTGAAAAAACCTTGTGGACCTCTGCTGAGAATGGGCCTCAAATTAAACTGGTTGCTAATTATGATGAATACGAGGAAGCGCATAACATTATTGACACTATTCAATCTAAATCCAAATCAATTGGATTAAACAATATTGCCGTCCTTTATAGGTCTAACGCACAATCAAGGGTTATTGAGGAGGCGCTCCTTCAGCAAGCTATTCCTTATCGGGTTTATGGGGGCTTTAGGTTTTTTGATAGGGCTGAGGTTAAAGACGCTCTAGCCTACTTGAGACTCTCTGTTAATCAAAACGATGACTTAGCTTTTGAAAGAGCATCAAGCATGCCGCCAAAAGGGTTGGGCGCAAAAACATTGAATGATATACGCTCTTTTGCCCAAACAGAGGGTGTGTCACTTTTTGTAGGGGCATCACAGTTAATAGAACGCGCCTCGATAAGCGGGCGGGCTACAAATGCTGTTCGTAATTTTATTGCTCAAATTCAAAAAATAAAAAATGAAACTGAAAACAAGCCGCTTAAAGAACAATTTGAGACTGCAATACAGCTGTCAGGGTTAATTAACTTTCTTCAACAGAAAAAAAGTGAGCAATCGGCCACAAAAATAGACAATATTATGGAGCTCATTAATGCAGCATACGGCTATCGTCCAATGTTGGACGAGGACGAAATGACACCGCTTGAGTCTTTTTTGTCCCATGCTGCACTTGAGTCAGGTGACAACCAAGCCAGCGAATGGCAAGACAGTGTCCAATTGATGACCATGCACTCTGCAAAAGGTTTGGAGTTTCCATTGGTTTTTATTGCCGGCATGGAGGATGGCTTGTTTCCACATCAGCGGTCACAAATTGAGGCCGGGGGTTTAGAAGAAGAACGCCGCTTATGCTATGTGGCCATCACGCGTTCCATGAAAGAGCTTTATATTAGTTATGCCAACCAACGACTTATCCATGGTCTAACAAATTACAGTCAGCCGTCTCGTTTTCTTTATGAAATTCCAGAAGAGCTCATTGATGAAGTCTCCAACCAAGGGGTGCTATCTAACCCAACCAAAACAAGTCGTAAACGCTCTTCTAAAAATAAGTCTTCATCCTTGTTGGGACAAAGAATACATCATCATGTTTTTGGGGAGGGTGTTGTTATAGCAATCGAGGGAGATGGAGACAACACAAGAGCACAAATTAATTTTGAAACCGAAGGCACGAAATGGTTGGTTTTAAGCTATACAAAACTAAATTTGATGTAAAATAAAAATCGAAGAATCATGAATATTTTAATATTAGGTGCGGGGCAAGTCGGGTCAACAACAGCGGCTCAGTTGGCCAAAGAAGAGAATAATGATGTGACGGTTGTTGACGTTGATCCTGAGAAGCTTGATAAGCTCGCCAGCAAATCTGACCTAAGGGTTATTGAGGGAAACGCCTCATACCCCAAGACACTCAAAACTGCTGGTGCTGACAGTGCTGATATATTAATTGCTGTTACCAGCAGCGACGAGGTTAACATGGTGGCCTGCCAGGTTGCTTCAACCTTGTTTAATACCCAAACAAAGATAGCCAGAATAAGGGCTGCCGCTTACACAAACAAGCCAGAGCTGTTCTCTGAAAACGATGTACCTGTTGATTTTGCAATCAGTCCTGAAGATTTAATAACCGATTATATTATAGAAGTCATTCAACACCCGGGTGCTTTTCAGGTCCTTGATTTTGCTGACGGCAGAATCAGGATGGTCGGGGTAAAAACCAAGCAACAAGGTTTTTTGGTAGACAACCCCATTCGCCATCTACACGATCATCTTGGCAATGAAAAAGTGAGGATTGCAGCCATATACAGAGAAGGGCTAATGGTGGCCCCCGAAGGTGACACAATCATTAGAAAGGGTGATGAAGTCTATTTTATTGCCGCGCCAGAAGATATTGACCACATGATTACGGAGTTCAGCCAAGACCAAGAAAAAGCAAGAAACATAGTTATTGCAGGCGGGGGAAGAATTGGGTTTAGGCTTGCCTCGAAGCTCGAGGACGACAATCATGTAAAGCTGATTGAAAAATCAACAGCCCGAGCAAAAAAACTAGCTGAAACATTGGAGTCGACCATTGTATTAAAAGGTGACTCTACTGATGACGCCCTGCTTAAAGAAGAAAACGTTGACAACAATGATGTGTTTGTAGCCGCCACCAATTCAGAAGAGGCAAACATCCTATCCGCCATGGTTGCAAAAAAAATGGGGACCAAAAAAGTAATGGCCCTTATTAACAAAGACTCCTTCTCTGGCCTAATGGAAACAGACAGTATTGATATTACGATCTCTGCTGAGCAGATCACAGTTAGCTCCTTGTTATCACACATCAGAAAAGGGGATGTTGTAAAAGTGCACAGTTTAAAAAGGGGTGGTGCCGAGGCTCTCGAGGCTGTGGCCCATAGCCATGAAAACTCTAAGGTGGTTGGAAAAATGGTTGGTGATATTGCTCTTCCTGAGGGCTCATTTATCACTGCAATTGTTTCAAACGAAGGTGAAATCAAAACCGTTCATCACACAACATTTGTTGAGGCCGATGATCATGTGGTTGTTTTTATAGACAACAGGGATACTATTACAGAAATAGAAACAATTTTTGAATAAACAGGCAGGGCGTTGTTGCGCCTATCCAGAAACATGATCTTAAAAAACTTTCAATCAGTGCAAAAAACCTTGGGGTTATTATTGATGGTTTTTAGCTCATCGATGTTGTTGCCTTTTCTTGTGGCTGGTCTGTTTAATGATGTTTACACCGCTTCATCTTTTTTAGCCTCGTTTTTCTTTACTCTTATTTCTGGTCTTATAATTTGGTATCCAAGCAGAAAGACCAGTGGCGAACTTCGTCTTCATGAGGGTTTTATGATTGTTTCTATGTTTTGGGTGATTTTGGCCTTGTTTGGGTGCATTCCTTTTTTAATGTTGCCTGACAGCAACCTTACCTTAACTGACGCTATTTTTGAGTCTACCTCAGGTCTAACAACAACAGGGGCAACGGTCATGAGTGGCCTGGATTCGTTGCCAAAGGGTTTGTTATTTTATAGAGCCCAACTTCAGTGGCTTGGGGGTTTGGGAATTATTGTTTTAGCGGTTGCTATTCTGCCTATGTTGGGGGTTGGTGGCATGCGCCTGTACAAAGCGGAATCTGCCACCTCAGTAACGGAATCAAAATTTACCCCAAGACAAAAAGAAACAGCAAGGTCATTAGCAACCATCTATGTTGTGTTAACTGTTTTCTGTGCTTTAGGGTATTTGCTTGGAGGAATGTCACTTTTCGATGCGGTTTGTCACGCCATGACGACTGTCGCAATTGGTGGTTTTTCAACCCATGATGCCAACTTTGGTTTTTTTCAAGACTCGTCTTTTATTTATTGGGTTTCAAGTGTTTTTATGTTGTTGGCTGGTATAAATTTTTCGTTGCATTTTTTCGCTTGGAAAAACAAGGCTCTATCCACCTACTTAGCAGATTCTGAGTTTAAGGCCTACATTGTTTTGTTGTTAACTGTGGTTTTTATAGCCGGGGTATCGCTGCTGGTTAGCCAAACTCAAACCCAATCGTCAGCCACGTTCACTGAGTTGTTTTTTCAAGTCATCTCCATAGGAACAACAACGGGATACACCACAGCAGGTTATGGTTATTGGCCGATCTTTATTCCTTTTTTATTGTTGTTGTTAAGCTTTGTTGGTGGTTGTGTCGGCTCCACTGGCGGCGGTTTAAAGGTTGCTCGGGCTTTAATTCTGTTAAAACAAGGCTTAAGAGAGGCCAAACGATTGGTTCACCCCAGTGCCGAGATTGCTGTAAAAATAAACTCGAAAGGTGTAGATCAAAAAATCTTGGATTCTGTTTGGGGTTTTATATCAGCCTATATAGTTATTTTAGTGGTGTTTACATTAACTCTTTTGGCTAGCGGTTTGGATGAGTTAACCGCTTTCTCAGCAGTTGCTGCTTCGCTAAACAACCTTGGACCAGGTTTAGGTGAGGTCTTTGTAAATTATGCTGATTTATCTGTGCTGCCCAAATGGGTGTGTATTGCAGCAATGGTTTTAGGTAGGTTAGAGATTTTTGCATTATTGGTGCTCTTTACCCCGACGTTCTGGCAAGACTAGTTCTCTGTGGCCCTTATAAAACAGGTCTTATTCGCCTTTAACAAGCTTAACGTTGCTCTTGGTAAGCTTGTTTCTTGGTTGTTATTGATAATGGTAATCACTGTTTTTGGTGTTGTCGTCCTAAGGTATGTGTTTTCTGTGGGTTGGATTTGGCTTCAAGAGTTGGTTACTTGGATGCACGCGATGGTGTTTTTATTAGTTGCTGCCTATGCGTTGAGTGAAGACTCCCATGTTCGTGTCGATGTGTTTTATCGTCAGTGGTCTAAAAACACACAAAATCGCATTAACTTTTTTGGCAGTTTATTGTGCTTGTGCCCGGTCTCGCTTTTTTTAATTTTTGGTTCTTTTGATTATGTTGAAGCCTCTTGGTCAACAAAAGAAGCCTCTAAAGATGCCGGAGGTTTGGCCTACCCTTTCGTGCCTTTGTTAAAGACGGCCATTCCATTGACCGGCGTTTTTCTTTTCATGCAGGGGTTGTTTGTTGCTTACAAATCCATAAATAGTGCTGACAATGATTGAGGCGGTAATTCTCTTCTTTACGGTGATCTTGTTTCTGCTCATTGGTTACCCTGTTGCTTTTACTTTAGCTGGGGTTGCTTTGCTCTTTGCTGGTATTGGTTTGATCACTGGAAATTTTGAGGCGGGTTACCTTAGTGCGTTGCCTAGCAGGCTCTTTGGAATTATGACCAACGAAACACTTATTGCTGTGCCTTTGTTTGTGTTTATGGGAATCACTCTGGAAAAGTCAAAATTAGCTGAGGACTTATTAGAGACCTTGGGCTCATTGTTTGGGACTTATAGGGGCGGCTTAGGGTTAGCTGTGGTTTTGGTTGGTATGTTGTTGGCAGCCAGCACAGGCATTGTTGGGGCAACCGTGGTGACCATGGGTCTTTTGTCTTTGCCAACCATGTTAAAACGGGGCTACAGTCCTCAAGTAGCCACTGGTGTGATTGCCGCGTCTGGGACCCTGGGCCAAATTATCCCGCCTTCTATTGTTTTGGTTTTGTTGGGTGATGTGTTGTCTTCCTCTTTTCAACAATCACAACTTCAACAGGGTAATTACTCGCCTGAAACGGTCTCGGTGGGTGACCTGTTTGTTGGCGCAATTATCCCTGGGTTGATTTTGGTTCTGTTATATATGCTCTATGTTGTGTTTATTTCTTTTCTAAAGCCGGAAACAATGCCGCCAGCTGAAAATGAGAGTGGTGAGAAAAAATCACTGGGAAGCCTGCTTTGGGTATTGGCCCCGCCGCTCTTTTTAATGGTTGCGGTTTTAGGATCAATTATTTTTGGTGTCGCAACAATCACCGAAGCAGCTGGTGTTGGTGCTGTTGGCGCAATGCTGTTGGCGGCAACAAAACAACAACTCACCTTTAGTGTCTTGAAAGATGTTTGTCAGGAAACCGCTAAATTGACAAGCATGGTGTTTTTAATCTTAATTGGAGCGTCAATTTTCTCGCTGGTGTTTAGAGGTTACGAAGGGGATGAATTGGTTCAGGCTTATTTGTCTTCGGTGCCGGGAGGTGTGACCGGTGTTTTAGTTGTTGTTATGTTGGCAATGTTTTTATTAGGCTTTGTGCTTGATTTTATTGAGATTACTTTTGTGGTGGTGCCTATTGTTGCACCTATAATTCTAGCTCTCGGGGTTGACCCAGTTTGGCTAGGGGTGTTGATTGCGATTAACTTACAAACTTCTTTTTTGACTCCGCCGTTTGGTTTTGCTTTGTTTTATCTTAGGGGTGTTGCTCCAGAGGAAATAGAAACAAAATCCATTTACAAAGGGGTGCTTCCCTTTGTGTTGATTCAACTGCTAATGCTTATTCTGATAGCTCTTTTCCCTGAGCTGGTAACCTGGCTGCCAAACAAAATATACGGTTAACCGCCGTCGCCTCCTCCGCCGCCGACGCCCATCATTGCCACACCTCCGTCACCACCAGAACCAGCGGAAGCAACCACAGAAACCCAAGCCATTTGATCGACCCCGTTACCACAGGCTGCTGTTATTTTATCTTGGGTAAAGTCTACTAATTCTGGAATCTCAGTGCATTCTCCTGATGTTTGGTTTACCTCAAAAGTTTTTTTCTTTGAAATTAGATAGATTTTATTCTGTCCTATAGCCAACACGTATTGTGTTGCGTCGTGCCATTTTTTAAATTTTGTTTCAAACAACAAAGAACCTGTATTCCCACAAAGCTTAGAGATACGTCCCTTGTGGTTAAAAAAATAAATATCTCCGTTATGATATGCGGGAACTATCCAACCCTTAATATCCTGAGTGCGCCAAACCTCTTTGCCTGTATGGGCATTTAATAATTGATGGGAGTTTTTTGTTTGCCAAGAATTCATGCTTTGGACCAAAATGTTGTCTCCACATGTGGTAATAATATAAGGGGTATCTTCAACAGCCCTGATCCAAACCGCCTCCTTTGTGTCCATGTTATATCTGGCAACAGATTTTTTTTGGCCTAAAAATACTTCGTTTGATGAGCTCATAGTTACTCCAATTGTGCTTTTATGGTCTAAATTAGTCTTTCATATGTTTTTTTGCTGTGTCCCTATACTTGACCCAGTTAGGGTTTTTAATGCCTAGCGAATTTCCTTGTTGTATGGCCCTGTCAAAGCCGTTGTATGCGTAGCACAACTCCCTCGCATTATAGGAGGCAATAGAGAAATTAACAGTGGCATCATAAATTACTTTCGGTCTAATAAAATTGTTGCCCCACGCCTCTTTTAAAAAGGGTGCTAAAAGATCAATAGTTTCTTGGTTTTTTTCTTCAAAGATGAGGACTGAGCTAAGGGCTGCTATAGCCATTGATCTCAAGTTAATTACATTGTACTCGTCTTGGTTGAGTGTTTTTAGCTCGACCAAGGAAAGTTCTAGGCTCTTTTTTCGTGCGTTCGTGTTCTCAGGATTTAAATCGTGCTCTTTTGAGGACTGTATATAATATAGAACTGCTTTGTGAAAACCGTTTGTCTCTTTTTCGAGTGCTTTTGAAATTCTCTCCAATCCTGTTTTTGTTTTAATTCTTGAAACGCTTTTTATAAATTTACTAAGAGCGCTAGGATCAAAATCGAGGGTCTCACTCTCCATAAATAACGTGGGTTTAGAGGACTCGAATTCGAATGTAAACTTGTGTTTTAGTCCTTTTGTAGCAACGGGTTTGCCCTCTACTAATACTGGTTGGTATCTAAATGCTCTTAGAGCTTTTATTGCCCTGCTTGAGAAAGCCCCAGAGGATGAGCTCAACACCTTTATGTCTGTAGTTTCGCCTTCTTTTGTAACCGTATATTCTAATATCACAGCACCGTTAGTTCGCTTTGTTGTTGGGTATTCTGGAGGCTCTTTATAAATAGCAACAGGTTTGGGGGCTGTTCTTGTGTTCTCTATATCATGGGCGGGGTGTTTTGAAGAACAATTTGGAAATAATTCATCGTGTGCTCCAACAGGGGCTACAAACAAAATAGCCATTGTTAAATAAAGTAACTTCATTCGTATCTGTTTTTTAATAACGCATACTCAGAGATCTTTGTCCATTTCTCGACCGTATTTTTGTATTCTGAATAAGATTTATATATTTTTGCAAACTTAGGGTCTTTGGTAATTATTTCTGCAATTATCTCTTCAGCTTTTTCTTTAAAGGCGCTCATAACCTCTTTTGGAAATGGTGCGATCTTTATGTCTTCCATCGTTTCAATTTGCTTTAAAGAAAACGCGTTTCGTGCCATAAACTCAGCGAGCATAGTATCGTTGGTTGCGCTGGCCGCAATGTCAATTATTGTTTGTAGGTCTTCTGGGAGCTCGTCATAAGCCTCTTTGTTTACAATGCATTCAAGTGTTGGCCCGCCCTCATGCCACCCTGGATAATAATAATGTTTAGCCACCTTGTGAAAACCAAATGTTAGGTCGTTGTAGGGGCCAATCCACTCAGCTGCATCAATGGTTCCTGTTTGGAGCGCCGTAAATATTTCTGACCCTGGCATTGCCACCGGGGTTCCCCCATTTCTTCTTAAAACCTCACCGCCAAACCCAGGTATTCTCATTTTTAAACCCTGAAGGTCTTTAATAGAGTTTATGGGTTTTTTAAACCACCCTCCCATTTGGCACCCAGAGTTTCCTGCTGGGTATGGTCTTAGGTTAAAAGACTCATACAACTCCCTGTAAAGCTCCATTCCACCGCCATAATAAAACCAACCGTTCATCTCCATGGCGTTTAAACCGAAAGGCAATGTTGTAAAAATTTGTGTGGCTTCGCTTTTTCCCCGCCAATAATAAGCAGCGCCGTGTCCCATTTCAGCTCCACCACTAGAAACAAAATCAAACGTCTCAAAAGCTGGAACCAACTCCCCTCCAGCAAAAACTTTTATTTTTATTCTGCCGCCCGAGGCTTTTTCGATATTTTTTGCCATTCTCATCGCTCCCGTGCCCAACCCTGGAAAGTTTGGCGGCCATGTGGTGACCATCTTCCACTTATAAGTCTCTTTTTTTTCGGCCCTGATTTGGCTCGTGGCGGCAAGCCCGGTGGCACCAATAAGCAAGTCTCGTCGTTTCATTGTCTGTCCTATTTTGTTTGGCGGGTTATTAAAGATAGTAAATCATATTGTTTAATTATTATGGTATTTTTAACTGGTGATTGCATTAATACAAAGAGTTTCAAGCGCCTCTGTCGTAATCGACCAAAATGAGGTGTGCTCGATAGATATGGGTTTATTGGTTTTGCTTGGTATTAAGGCGGATGATTCTGCAGCGGTTACGCAAAAACTCTGTAACAAAATTATCTCTCTCAGGGTTTTTGATGATAGCGCTGGAAACATGAACCTAGATGTTCAATCTGTGGGTGGGAGCGTTTTAGTCGTGCCCAACTTTACTCTTGCAGCAGACACATCGAGGGGTAACAGACCTGGGTTTTCTACTGCGATGTCACCAGATAAGGCGGAACCTTTGTTTGAGCTTTTTATAGAGAAATTAAAGGACGCATATCCCAACATTGAACAGGGTGTTTTTGGGGCTGATATGCAGGTGCATTTGATCAACGATGGGCCTATAACAATTTCATTGGAAACAAAAAATCCATGATATGATTGTGAAAAGCAATTAGGAATATTTAAGGGGCAAACACATGGGTGCAAGCGGAATCAGTATATGGCAACTTTTGATAGTGCTTTTAATCGTTGTTTTGGTATTCGGGACCAAAAGACTTAAAAACCTTGGTGGCGATCTAGGCGGCGCAATTAAAAGTTTTCGCAAAGGCATGACAGAGGCTGAAAAAGCAGAAACAGAGCTCTCCAATATTGGGGAAGAGCTCTCTACTTCTGATGAAGAAGAGCCTTCAAGTAACGACGAAGATACCCACCACTAAACCAACATGTTTGATATTGGTTTTTGGGAAATGTTATTGTTATGCGCCCTTGGCTTGATTGTTCTGGGGCCAAGCAGGTTGCCAGAAGTTGCTTTAAAAATAGGAAACTATATAGGTAAGGCTCGTTCCATGGTGAGCTCATTTAGTAGACAAATGAGGCAAGAGATTGAGCTAACACCCAACAGACCAATGTCACCAAAAGACAACAAACCCGATCCCGATAAAGACTAACCCCTATGTCCAAAGAAGAGTTACAAGAAGATACTCTGCTGTCCCACCTCATCGAATTACGCTCAAGATTGTTGAAAGCGGGTAGCGCTGTTCTGGTCTTCTTTGTTGTTTTGGCCCCCTTTTCAGATGTTGTGTTTAAACAGGTTGCTCTTCCGTTAATGCAAAAGCTGCCCGAAGGCTCAACAATGATAGCAACACAGGTTGCTTCACCTTTTTTAACGCCGTTTAAAACCACAATGTTTGCCGCTTTGTTTTTAGCTATGCCTGTTGTGTTATTTCAACTATGGTCCTTTGCAGCGCCGGGTTTGTATAAAAAAGAGAAAAAATTTGCAATGCCTTTGTTGGTTTCAAGCGTGGGTTTATTTTATCTAGGTGCTGCGTTTGCCTATGTTGTTGTTTTCCCCTTAATGTTTGGTTTTTTTACTTCTGCTGCCCCAGCAGGTGTCTCTGTAATGACAGATATATCAAGCTATTTGGATTTTGTTTTGGTTTTGTTTTTTGCATTTGGGATGGCTTTTGAGGTGCCTATTGCAACCGTTATACTTGTTTGGTCGGGACTAACTTCGATAGAGACATTGGAAAAAAACAGGGCTTATGTTTTTTTGGGCGCCTTTATTGTGGGCATGCTTATTACACCCCCTGACGTAATTTCACAAACCTTGTTGGCTGTTCCTGTTTACTTGCTTTATGAGTGTGGCATTCTATTGTCCAAGGTTATAAAAAACAAAGACAACGAGGAGACTTAGTAAAAATGAATACTGAAAACACAACCGCCAATGAAGGTTTCTTTGGACACCCTATTGGCCTTAGAACTCTTTTTTTAACCGAGATGTGGGAACGCATGTCTTATTACGGAATGAGGGCTCTTTTGGTTTTATATATGACTGGAGCTCTTACAGGGTTTAACCCGGGTCTTGGTTGGAGCAGTATTGAAGCTCAAGCTATTTATGGGATTTATGTGGGTATGGTTTATTTCATGGTTATTCCTGGTGGGTGGCTAGCAGATAATATTTTAGGGCATCAAAAAGCGGTTTTATATGGCGCTATAATTATAGCCTTGGGTCATTTCACACTTGCTCTACCGCTGGAACAAACGTTCTTTTTAGGGCTTATTTTTGTCGTTCTAGGAACCGGACTATTAAAGGGCAACATTTCTAGTATTGTGGGAAAGCTTTATAAAGATGAAGATGACAGGCGCGAATCTGGTTACACAATTTTTTATATGGCTATAAACATAGGTTCCACGCTTGGTTTTTTGGTTTGCTCGTATCTTGGAGAAAAAATAGGTTGGCATTGGGGCTTCGGTGCTGCTGGTTTTGGAATGGCTTTCGGGGTCATACAGTTTATTCGGTCAAGGAATTTATTAGGTTCTGCGGGTGCTGAGCCAAACGCTCTTGATGAAGTAAAGCGCTCTAAACTGGTTTTTCGTACAAAAATAAGTTTGGTGTTAATGGTGCTTGTGATTTTGGGAGGCTTGTTTGGCATCTACACAGTTGATGCTAGAGCTTTTGCTGAAGGCTTTTATTATTTTCTCTGTTTTGTGGCAGGAACTTATTTTCTTTATTTATATTTTTTTGCTGGCCTTAATGGCTCAGAAAAAAAGAACCTTGTTCTGCTGTCGCTCCTTTTTATCGGTGCCGCAGCTTTTTGGTCTGGCTTTGACCAGTCTGCAAGTTCTCTGAGTATTTTTGCAAGAGACTACACTGACCTATCAGTGAGCGGGTATATTATTCCTATAGGGTGGTTGCAGTTTGCAAACCCAATTTTTGTGGTGATCTTTGCTCCTATTTTTGCTGGAACATGGATGCATCTTGCAAGAAAAAATCTAAACCCCTCGCTACCAATAAAGTTTGCGCTGGGATTGGTTCTTATGGCAATTAGTTTTATGGTTATGCTATACGCTGTGGATCTCGCAATTGTTTCTTCACCGGTTGGCATGAGGTGGTTGATCATCACTTACTTGCTCCAGACCTGGGGTGAGCTCACCTTGTCGCCAGTTGGCTTAGCCGCTTTTTCAAAATACTCACCAAAAAAATACATTGGTCAAATGTTCGGGCTTTGGTTTACTGCATCGGCAATTGGCGGGGTTTTAGCCGGGTTGTTAGGTGGTGATGCTCTCGGCTCTGGGCTAGACAGCATCTCTCCTGTGTTTGGTTTTATGGTTAAGTATTATCTGTTAATTGCGGTGGGTTTAATTGTTTTATCTTTTGTTATAAAGACTGCAAAAAATACTCAGAATTAAGCGCTTTTTGTTAAATAACAACAATATCTTAATTATTCTTGTATTTTTAATTGGATTTTCTTAACTGCTCGGTTACATTATTAGTCGTTATTAACTTATGTTATTTCTATAAAGGGGAGAATGCATGAAACACATTAATCGTTTCATTGTGGGAATTAGTCTCACAATATTTATTGCCGCTCCAAACCTCTTTTCTCAAGTGCTTGAGGAAATTGTGGTTACAGCGCGTAAAAAAGAAGAAAATTTACAAGATGTTGCTATATCAGTTACAGCCATTCAAGGGGAAACACTTGAACGTTTGGGCATCACAGACCTTAGCGACGTCACCAAACTGGACCCGTCATTAACCTATGACAAAGGGTTTGCACCGGATGATGTTAGGATCGCAATACGAGGTATTATCAATATGCGCGGACGCCCCGTTGTTGCCAATATTTTTGATGGTGTTGATATCTCAAGTGAGACGATGGGTACCGCTGGGTCCTCCTCTTTAATATCGCCCAGAATGATGGACATTGAAAGAGTTGAGATTGTTAAGGGGCCACAGGTGGCTCTTTATGGAAGAACAGCTTTTGCTGGCGCAATTCAATATGTAACCAAAGACCCTTCAGACACATTTGAAAATACTGCTAGTGTTGATTTCGCACAAGACGGCTTTCATGAAATGAGGCTGAGCTCTTCTGGTCCAATATCAGACACTATGGGCTTTCGATTTAACGCTCTAGCATGGGATTTTGATGGTTTTCATAAGAACTCTCACACCGGGGCTAACGTGGGTGGCGGTGAAGGTGTTGGTGCTTCACTTACTTTCCTTATAGAGCCTAACGACAGACTAAGAATTAAAACTCGTCTCGACTATGTGAGTGACGAGTATGATGCCCCTGCCCAAGCAAAGGTCCTTGGAAATGTTATACGGCCAGTGCCGGAAGCTGCAAGCAAATGTAACGGTGGTTTTGTTCGTGACGCCAGTTGTGATAATGATGCAATGTGGTTTGAGCATGTAATGGCCTTTACTCCAGCACAAGCTGGTTTAATTCCTTTTGCCTCTCCTTGGTATCCACTGAAGCCAGCCTACCCAGGCGGGCCCATGATTCCAAACGCCACACTAGTAGGCTACGCAAGCACAGGAACCAATGTTGACAGAAACACGGGAATCAATTACATGGGACATTTTGATGACATGGAGCATCGGGATTATGATGGCTATTTCCCAGACGGAGATGACCTAACCATTGCTTTTGATCGCAACCAAGCGCACGGTGGTTACAATGCTGGTAGAGATATGTTTGGCTCAACAAAAGAAGGGTCAAGAGCTCAAATTAATGTTGGCTACTCAGGCGACAGTGTCGAGTTCAATTCTTGGACCCATATAGCCAACATGGATGTGTCACAACAATACGATATTGATAAAGAAGTTTTGCCTTGGCACATGGTTGAATTTAATGTTTGGGGGCCAACTAAACTGTTTAGTCAGGAGTTTAGACTGTCAACTAAAAATGACGGTCCTTTTAATATGTCGGCGGGTGCTCTGTATTGGCATGAAAAGATGACGCAAAACTCAAACAATACCACAGCCATGGCCCACGGTTCACGCTGTTTTATTCGGCTTACAAGAGATTACTTTGGTAATGTCGTAAAAGTTGAAGATCTTGGTTTAGCTTATTTCCAAGGCCCTTGCGGTTATACCGACACTGAAATTG
>Ga0208765_1001245_pt1 | contig 15698 bp, 15 predicted proteins | sample ETNtaG_2_FD_185783 | JGI IMG/M metagenome (GOLD analysis project Ga0208765, IMG submission 185783) | Marine microbial and viral communities from oxygen minimum zone, Eastern Pacific Ocean - ETNP201406SV203 (SPAdes) (version 2) | ecosystem: Environmental > Aquatic > Marine > Oceanic ... | reverse complement strand
GGTACAAAACACTACGAGTACTGGTCAGCACAGCACTACAGCCTTTGAAGAAACTCGCATCTGGCACAAGACCAAAGATGGTTGGAAGAATGTACATTTCCACCGATCAAATGTTGGCAAGATCGAACTGAGTTAAGTATTTCCGCCGATACTTTAACTACTGCTCAGCACTACAGATTGAAGGCCAACAATGCATCCTGGCGTTGCTCCGCCAATGCCCGTTGGACACGATATAGCCGCGCGTGGAATTCGTCGCGTTTGAACCAGTAAAATTTTTCGACCATGACCGAGTTGTAGCCTCTTCATCGTAGGTTATTGCAAGCGGGGTGGTTTTAATGTTTAAGCACCACGACGAATGACGTTGTGAACTTCAACAACCTCAGGTTCGCCGGGATTCACACCCATTTCTGACAATATTGGCTGGAGGCGAGCACCAAAAGCGTCTAGGTCTTCTTTTGAGTCGAATAGCAGGGAGACTTTCATTTGATCTCCCGACCCGAAGCACACCTCAAGTTCGAGTCCCGGTGCTGGCTGGATACCTTCTTCGTATAGACGCGCAAGGACCGCATCATATTGCTCTGCGGTCAGTGATGGCGGTGAGAAACGAACTAATATGCTCATAACAATCTCCTCATTATGTATTCTAAATCGGTTAACGGACTAACTAACTAACTAACTAACTAACTAACTAACTAACTAACTAACTAATACAAATGTAGCAGAATATCTTATTAGCAGGTAGCTAACTAGCATGTGGATGGTTCTGCCAAACAGGAATAAGATAGCGGAATGAGTGCTGGCAAGATAATCGGCTGTGTTGACTGTAATCATGCCTTACTCCTCATGGCCAGAATGATGCCTTATCCGCTCCCACGCCTACGCTCCCATAGCATCTTGCCCAACCACCAGCCCAACCACCATAGAGGAAACACCAGTAAGCACCATATACCTGCCACCAGAAAACGGATCTCATACACTTCAGTAACTATCATGGCCAGCACGAAGTAACATAAGACGGGTGCAACCCTTTCTTGCTTGATATCTACATGAAACAGTTTTCGTCTTGTAGGTTCGTTACTCATACTATTCCTCCCGCCTCAATCTCTTTTTGAGCAACCACCATGCAGGTATAAGCGGTAAGCACCATAGGACTGCTGCAAGAAAAGTTAATTTGAATAGGTGACTTACTGTTAAGGCCACCAGCAAATACACTAAGTTGTATAGGAGGTTTGACTTCCCGATGCTCCAACGATCAGTCACTTTTGTAGGTTCGTTGCTCATGCTGTCGCGCTTCGCTTGATGGGTCGATCATTCTACGGCGATGGTACAGGATCACCATAGATTAAAGCCCACCATAGTCACTCCATTACTATCCAATAAGTCTTAACGTTCTGACTGTTTCTGGAGGATAACTGTTTAATTCTCCAGATTTTATTGGACAACGGCTGTACACTTATCCCTATATTTATAGATTTAAGTACATATTTGAATGCGTGGCTACGAACCACGAGATCGGGAGTTCGAATCTCTCCGGGCGCACCATTAAATCAAGGAGTTACGACGCATTCAAAAAACGCATCCTCCCATAAATACCCAATCCTCCCATAAATCCAGGTTATGTCAGCCGTAGCAACACTCGCTAACGTACTTAGCAATTGCTGAAACTGTCATCAAGCGCTTCTCCGTAACCCCCCGCGAGGAATTTGTCGCGGATAGCAAATTTTTGGACCTTGCCGGAGCCAGTGAGTGGAAACTCCGGTACCTGAACCCATGTGGTTGGCGTTTTCTGAGCGGATAGATGCTTCTGGCAATATGCCTTTAACTCATGAAGTTCTGGGGTCGTCTCGGATAGCATGAAAGCGGCTATGATCTCCCCCCATTTTTCGTCCGGTAGTCCGACAACAGCCACTTGCCTAATTTGTGAGTGTTCGACAAGGACTGCTTCGATCTCCGCTGGAAATAAATTTTCGCCGCCACGAATGATCATGTCCTTCACCCGACCCGTCACCCGGATAAATCCTTGCGCGTCCATGGTGCCCAAATCACCGGTATGGAGCCAGCCATCCTCATCAATAGCGGCTCCTGTGGCTTCCGGGTTGTCGTTGTAGCCGATCATTACCCCATACGATCGGGCGCAAATCTCGCCCACCTCGCCAATAGGCATTACTCGACTGTCTTCGGGTGACTGGACCGAGACTTCGGTTTGAGGCAAGGGTTGACCCGCAGTTTCAACTATTTGTTCCTGGGTTGCCTCGATAGGGTTTAGACAGATCATCGGCGAATGTTCTGTCTGACCGAAAGCCGACAGTAGATGACAGTCCAATCGGTTTCGGACACGCCGCACTAGCTCCGGCGGTACGGGTGCGCCACCTGTCGAAATGACTTCCAATGAGGACATATCACGTGGTTTCCTCTCGAGCGCTTCTAATAGTCCAAACAACATTGTCGGTACCGCGAAGCAAGTCGTTACTCCCTGTTCCTCAATTAGCTTGGCGAAAACATCCGCGTCGAACCGCTTAATCAGCAACATCTTACAGGCCGCCTGAAGACATCCCAACGCACCCGTTGCACAGCCTGCCGTATGGAACAACGGCATGAAGTTAGCCCAAACCGAATGCCGCCCGACCTTCTTGCGATGACAATATAGGCGCGCATTGTTGATCAGGTTCTTGTGGCTGAGCACGGCGCCCTTCGGGAATCCGGTCGTGCCGGAGGTATATTGAATCTGGGCCGCATCATCTGGAGCTACCGCCGGCAACACCCCTTCAAGGTCTCCTCTAGCGTGTAATGCTGCCTCATCATTGAGGTTGATTACTTCACGGATGCCTTCAACGCTTGCAGTAGCATTTTCGGCGATCTCTCGCATCGGGTTGCCACGAAATTCATCGACCATGAATAGAGCAACGGCACCCGATTGTTCTAACACATAGCGTAATTCCTTAGCCTGGAACGATGGGTTTGCCGTAACGAGTACTAACCCCGCCAGACCGCAGGCATACTCCATGAAAATCCATTCAGGGATATTTGGTGCCCAGACGACGACCTTCTCACCTGGAGCAAAGCGACTGGCTAAGGAGCGCGCCAGGCGATCCGAATTCGCCAACAAATTAGAATAGGTCCATTTCCCGCGGGCCTCACCAGCATCGTCAATTTCGACCATTGCGACAAGGTCAGGATGATCGACTGCAACCGCTCGCAGATGAACGCCAACTGTGGTATCCCATATTTTGGCGTCTGTTTGAGCGGGAAAATAGGACGTCGAAAGCGAGACCTCGTACATTGATCACGTTTCCTGTGTTTGTCGCTAACTACGATGGAATTCTAGACTGTCCAATGCCGAATACTATAGATTGAAACCTACCGGAGTTACTCCCCTATCCCGCTAAAGCGTCAGAAACTCCTAAAAGCAGTAATAAAACTATTTGAAACTCTGAGTTTTGCGGGAGAACCGTAGTACACTTATACACTATATTGATAGTGTGAAGTGCCATTTAATCAAGGAGTTACGGCGCTTTCAAAATATACACTATTCCACAAATAGCGGTTTATCCCACAAATCCGGGTTATGTCAGCCGTTAGTGAAAAAGTAAAGCTAGATGCCAACATCAACTATGAATATGCACTATAACGATTCCGTGAAGGCCCATGAGGCCATTGAAAGTGGTTCCGCCCTGGGCGCAACGGTACTGATCTCATGAATACGAACGACATTAAGGCGCTCACCTTCGATACCGGTGGAACCATCCTGAACTGGCATACTGGATTTGCTACTGCACTTAAGAGTGTTGGGGAAGTCCACCAGATTGAAAGAGACTGGGGTGAAGTAGCCAATGACTTGCGACGCCGTTCACTAGGGAAAATGGCGAACCTGGGTGAGCATGCACCTCCTCAATACAACTTTGATGATGCACACCGCATGGCCTTGGACGAGGTTTGTGCCGCAAATGGCTTAGATTCGTTTACTGAGAAAGAGCGCTACAGTATCTGGTGGGACGCAGTACATAACCTCACGACATGGCCGGACTTTCCCGCTGTCCTTCCAAAACTCCGCCAGCAATTCATTTGTGTCTCTTTCACGATTCTAAGTTTCCGGATTGTCATGGATACTGCAAAAAGAAATGCGCTGAGCTGGGATGCAGTGCTATCGTGTGAGGCAATCGGAAAATACAAAGTACTGCCTGAAGCCTATGAGAGGGCAGCACACTACTTACAACTCGAGCCTCACCAGTGCTGTATGGTGGCCTGTCACAATTGGGACCTAGATGCGGCGAAAGCTGCGGGCTTCAAGACAGCCTTTGTCCGACGTCCTGATGAGTGGGGAGATGAAGGCCCACCTGACCCCGAACCAAACCCTAAGCACGACTTAATAGTGGATAATTTTCCATCTTTGGCCCGCGAACTGGGTCTGCCTGCTTCCGAATAGGGCCGCAACCTAAATAATCAGGCATTGGGTTGGGTCTCGGGATGAGTTCGGTGAAGAATGGACAACCGGCAAAGTAATTGTCACACCACATGCAGCATGGTACAGCACAGATGGTGCTTATGACGCTCGTGAGAAGGCAACGCAAACAGTTATAAGTTTCCTAACGGAGGGTATCTTGAGAAATTGTGTCAATCAGCAGTTTCTGAAAACAAACAATGCTGACTAATGTATTACTCTAGTGCGATCCCCTATAAGAGCTCTTTTGTTTTAGTCAAACGACGAAGCGGCAACTTCTCCATTCAGTAAAGATTCAACTCCTAGACCTGTAACCTGCATCGATGAAGGTCCTAAAATATTTTTCTTACACAGTAATTCTCTGTGTTGTCGTTAGTCTGTTGTTTGTGCTGTATGCCCCAGTATTTGGTGGTAGCCAATCTACTGAGAGTCTGCAACGAATCAAACATTCAAATAATTTCGTCGAGGATAGGTTTGTCAATCAACTAGCAACATCCGTGAGTACTCGCTCGCCTAATACAGAAACCTCCATAACGGACTGGGTGTTCCAAGAAGACGACAAAAATCCTAGCGTACCGTTACCATCAAGAATTTTTGATTCTGAAATGTTGACAGAAGGGAAGTTCGCTTGGTTAGGACACTCGACTTTGCTCATGAAAATCAACTCTGTCGTAATGATGACTGATCCAGTTTTTCACCGCGCCTCACCAGTTCCGATAATGGGCAGCCCCTTTCCAGTCCAGCATCCAGTATCGATCGATGACTTACCAGCCGTCGATGCTGTGATCATTTCCCATGATCATTATGATCATCTGGATCATCGGGCAATTAGGATTTTGTCGAAACGTGTTAACCATTTTTTTGTTCCGCTGGGTGTTAGAGCCCATCTAGAGCGATGGGGAGTGGCTTCGAAACATATTACTGAGTTGGACTGGTATGAGAGTGAGGTTTATCGTGGTGTCAGATTGACATTAGCCCCGGCACGCCACTTTAGTGGCCGTGGATTATGGGATCGCGATTCAACTCTCTGGGGTTCGTGGATAATCTCGTCGAATTCACTTAACGTGTACTTCAGTGGCGATGGTGGCTACTCAGATGCTTTTAAGACAATTGGCCAAAGATATGGTCCATTTGATATTGCGTTTTTAGAAAACGGGGCTTACAACCTTGACTGGGCACAGATTCATTTAATGCCGGAAGAAGCAGTGCAGGCCAGTATTGACCTCAATGCAAAGTTACTTTTCCCGATTCATTGGTCTAAATTCGACTTAGCGCTTCACCCTTGGGATGAGCCCGCCATCCGCCTCACCAAAGAAGCAAAAATTCGAAATGTAACTGTTGCCTCACCATTAATCGGCGAGGTATTTGACGTAGAAAACTATTCTGAAACACGATGGTGGGAGTCGTTAAGGGCTGAAATCGCGCAAATCATCAGCCGCTTTAGAAGCTAGTAGACAGGCCAATCAAAACTTTGGGTTGTGCATCAGGGATTGATCCCAATTAACCGAGGTTACTAATACCGTTCAGACTCTATTGACGGCCAAATAATTATCCAAAAACAAATATGGGACTACTCCACGCTTGAAACCCATCCTCCGTAGTTACGCAAACCCACAATGGGTTGTCTCCCTCCGATTTAAGAGGTATACGCAGCTGATGTGCGACCTCACGGTGCGTATTCTCCTCTGGAAGCCGAAATACACGGAGGTGACGCTCAAGACCCCCAGCCTCTAGTACAGTATCTTCCAACCCCACCAAATCTAGGGACTGCTGGATTGTTCCTCGATTAGTGGTCAAGTCCAGCTGGGCACCTTCGTCTTCACTTAGCCATACATCAAATCCACCGAAATTTCCTGTCGTAATCGTGTCCCACTCGACAGTGTCACGACCACATTGTTCTAATCGCCGCTCATGGTTCCAGGCGTTGATCTTGGCAAATCGTTTGATCCGGCAATCCTTAAAAACAGCGCGCCCCGTCCAGGGTACTAAATGACAGCTAAGCATCCTCCACTATGCGATGCTTCTCAATTTTCATAGTGACGTGTTCCCCTGAAGTCGTACGCCCGTACCTCGCTGGTTTTTCTGCACTCACGCACGTTGGAATACATTCTACGATCGCGTCGTAATTGGGTTGATGAAAAAACAATAATGATGTCTTGTGAGCTGATGCACTATCGCGGGGAGGATTAGCTACTCGATGTAAAGTTGATACCCAACGGTCATTAGTCCACTCGGCCATTAGGTCGCCAATATTTACGATAAAACTATTAGGCGCCCATGGTACTCCTTCCCAATTTCCATCTTCAGTCATCACTTCGAGACCACCTATATCCGTGTTGGTGTGCACGATAGTCAAGCTTCCATAGTCAGTGTGAGCACCGGCACGAAGTTGATTTTCAGCGGGTTCGATGCTCTCTTGGTCTGGATAACGAATCACACTGAAATTCGTAATATGGCGATCGATCTTATCGTCAAAAGTTGTTTCGGGTATGCTCAAAGCAACTGCAAATATCCGCATTAAATTGCCTGCCAATTCCTCCATCTTGGAATAATATTGCTCCCAAAGTCCACGCATACGAGTGGGTTGGTCGGGCCACATATTTGGTGCAAAGTAGTGTGCGCCCGCAGTGCCAAAGTGATATTCATCGTACGGATGAGCAAAGGGACCCATACTGAATGATTCTTTGAGATCGGGCGGTGTTTCATCATCAAGACTAAGTGCCAGTCCTTCAGCGCCCATCGGGGTATACCCGCGGTATCGATCTGGTGGCATTTTGAACCGCATTTTCTCCCACAACGGTAGCGCAAAGTATTCTTCGCTCACCTCGTACATCTCGACAATCAGACTCTCTGGCACTCCATGACCTTCGACTACTAGAAAGCCAATGTCACCACAGACTTCATTCACTTTCTTGGCTACCGCCTGTTTTTCACTTGGCCCACCCTCAAGAAACGGACCTATATCGATCAATGGTATCTGTGCCATGCAAGCACCTTATGATTCTTAATCAGTTCTGGGCTGATTATGGTCGAATGCATCGACCAGCAACAGTAGTTCCGTTGCTCCCACGAATCCTAAAGCACTCCCCAAACACTGAAACAAAACTCTCTGAATTTCAGATTCAAATCGAAGTTCGTTGTACACTTATCCTAACATTTATAGGTTTAAGTTCGCTTTTGAGTGCCTGGCTTTGAACCAGGTGGTCGGGAGTTAGATTTTCTTCGGGCGTGCCTTTAAATCATGAAGTTTCGGAGGGTCTAGAAAAGGTACTATGCCTTATAAGGTATTTTGGAGCATGTGGTGAAAGTAACCGATTTAGTTAATCTGGATGCCTATCCAATCCAAGACATCCAATCACCAACTGCCCGGGCGCTGGTGGCAAAGTGCCGACAAGATCTCGACAAAAATGCACTGTGCACATTAGAAGATTTTGTCTCACCTGAAGCACTGATGGTTATGAAGGCTGAGATAGATGGCTTGCTGAATTATACCTATCGTGCAGAACACGAGCGGACACCCTACTCATGGCGGTACAACCTAGATTTTCCAGATGGCCATCCCCGGCGAGCCCTGCACTTGAACCGGTATGGATACCTGTTATACGACCAGTTGAAAAAGACAGCGTTAATCAGTCAGCTCTTTGAATGGGCGCCGCTCACTGAATTTGTGCGACAGGTGCTCGGATTCGAGACGCTATATCGGACTGCTGACCCTTATTTGTCTATTGTGGTCAATATTATGCAGCCCGGGGACGAACTGGCCTGGCATTTTGATACCAACGATGGTGTGGTTTCCCTGATGTTGCAGCCGGCTGATGAAGGCGGTCATTTTGAATATGCACCCTATATACGTGACGAAGTCGATGAGAACTATGGGGGAATTCAGAAATTGTTTGAGGGATCGTCGTCACTCGCCGATCAACCAGCGATCGAGGCTGGTACTTTTGTGCTGTTTAAAGGTCGGCGCTCCTGTCACAGAGTGACACCAATCGGCCAAACGACCCACCCGAGAGTGAATATCCTTTACAGTTTCGACGAACGACCGGGCATGGTTTTTTCAGAGGCGAGTCAAATGGAAAAGACCCAACCGAGATCGGGGGCTAATGTTGGGCTGACTACTCAAACTTAAGAGAAATGTATCCTCCCACAAATGTGAGTTATATCAGCCATAGCGGCCCGTGATTGACGGCAAGCTAATTTTGGTTCCCAACGGAGTGACCTCATGAAAATCACCGAAGTGCGTGTTTACAGTAAGCGACTGCCCATGGCATCTGGCTACAACATGTCGAGCGCAGCTATAGGTGATCCCGATACAACCATCGTACAGATTCTGACCAATACCGTGCACATCGGCTGGGGTGAGATCTGTCCCACAGGTCCACTAGCTCAATCCGAGCATGCCGGCAGCATCCGTGCTGATCTTGCTCTACTGGGACCGGCGTTAATCGGTCTTGATCCGCGTCGACTCGGTCTCGTTCACGACGCAATGGTTTCGACTATGGATGGAGGTCACGGCGCCAAATCCGCCGTCGACGTTGCCTGTTGGGATCTAGCTGGTAAGGCCTATGGCGAGCGGGTATGCGATCTACTCGGTGGAGTCCGCATGGACCCTGTTTCGACCTATCACGTCATTCCAATTGGGACACCCGAAGACTCGGCGACACTCGCTCAAGACCTGCAGAACGCAGGCCACACGAAACTACAGCTAAAGGCTGGCGGCCGTCACATCGATGAAGACATCGCAGCAATACATGCAGTGACCCAGATTATCCGACCCGGCGTCGACCTGTTCGTTGACTGTAACCGGGGCTGGACCGTTGGCGAGGCGATTCAGGTATCGCAAGCATGCGCACATCTTAAGCTGGCCGTCGAGCAGCCATGCGCGACGTACGCCGAGTGCGCTATTGCGCGACCGCATCTGCGGCATCCATTGCTCCTAGACGAGTGTGCGATTGACTTGGCAACCATTGCCACAGCCATCGGTACTGGCGTGGCTGACGGCTTCGGCATGAAGCTTACGAGGGTGGGTGGCATCAGCGCGATGCGCGCAATTCGCGACCTGTGTGAGGCAACGAACACACCAACGAGCTGTGACGATTCGTGGGGTGGTGACATCATCGCAGCAGCCTGTGTCCACGTTGGAGCCACCCTTAACCCCAACCTTAGCCGTGGTGCCTGGATATCGGATCCATACCAAGTCGCCCACTACGACGAAGAGCACGGACCTCGTATTGTAAATGGCACCATCGCGGTGCCACCCGGCCCTGGACTCGGCATTACCATCCCCAGCGGCTACTTTGGCTTACCCATCGCGAGCTACTCATGAGTAAGTAGAATGACATTGAAATGATTGTAAGGAGACCCAACAGTGAGGTGAGAATATGACCGAGTTCTTTGATTACATTGTAATCGGAGGTAGAAGTACCGGATGTGTCATAGCTGGTCGGCTCGCTGAAATCGGAAACAAATCAATTTGATTATTTGAGGCTGGCCCAAACGATCGTAATCCATTTATCCATGTGGCTGCTGGGTTCGAATCTCCCTGGGCGCGCCATTAAATCAAACACTTCCAGCAATATAGTGTTTGAGGGCAGCACAAATTACGTGATTTGCGGGTGTAGGAACACTTAGTTCCTGTCCCATTCGCACAACTGCGCCAGACAGCCACGGCAACTCGAGCCGATTTCCGCGTTCCAGATCAAGAGCCATCGATACCTTCGCCTGGCCGGGTAAGCTATCAATGTAGTCCAATCGCGTTTCGATGTTTTCATTGGTAAGGGGAATGCCTTTGGCATTTGCAACAGACATCACCTCTTCCATAATCTGCCTCAGCAAGGCTCTGGTATCCGGATCTTCGCGGACGGGACCAAACGGTTGACGAGTAACACAGTTCAAGGCACTAGCCCCAACAAGCCACAGGAACTTATCCCATATTGTCAGGCTGATGCTATCGACATGTTCAGCTCCGAGTCCGGCAGCAGTAATAGCTTCAGAAAATTGAATCGAACGGGCAGAACGAGGTTGATCAAACTCTCCGAATCGGATGATTGCAAAGGGTGTAAAACGCCGGACGAATCCAGGCTCGATGATGTTGGCGCCAATTTCTGAAGTCGCTCCCATGATATGTTGAGACCCCAGGATACCGCTAAGAATTGGCTCCGCGTCGACACCGTTCTGCATGGATAAGACTGCTGTATCGGGACCAATCAAATCTCGACACTGATCACCCGCAGCTTTTGTATCCCAAAGCTTTACGCAGAAAATGACAAAGTCCACTGGACCGATATCTTTGGGATCACCCGTTGCTCGGATTGGATCGATAACAAAAGTCTCGTCAGGTTCTTCAATCTTCAATCCATTGTTCTGCATGGCTTCTAAATGAGCCCCGCGCGCTATAAAAGAGACCCGATAGCCTGCTTGGCTGAGCTTGGCACCAATATATCCCCCCATACCACCACTGCCCATGATCGCAAACGTAGGACTATCGCTCTCAGCCATGAAACCCTCCTTGCGAGATGAGTTAGAAGAATTCTTTAAAGACTAGGCCACTGAAACACTAACAGTCGGACTCAGAACCGAAGCGACAGGCAACTCAACCCGCCATCGAGCTTCTGAAACTCCGAGACATTCAGCATCCTCACAGTGTAACCCCGTGACTCGATAGCGATCGCCGTGTCTGGGTGACCTTGTGGGACGAGCACTGTGCCGTTCAGCCACAGGCTATTGGCAGCGTAAGCTTCACTCTGACTGATCTTCAGTGTGTCGAATTGCTTGAATTCTGGTTTACCAATGAATTCGCCATAAGCGAGGAGATTGCCAGATTCTATGTAGCTGACCCCGCTTTTGAGATGCAGCATCTCCTCAAGCGCAACCATCGACCCAGTCAGTCCGCACTTCTCGAGAATTGCAATCATCTGTCGGGCACCGGCCTCGTTGGTTCTATCCGACAAACCGATATAGAAATGTGTGCCAACCATCATGACATCCCCACCTTCCAATGTCCCTGGTGGCTGGATAATTGAAATTTCGCCGACTAGCGCTTCCAATGTGGGCCGTATCTGTAGGACCTCACCACGGCGGGACACAGCACCTGGCCGAGTCAGAATTACAGCACCTGGTAACATAACGGCTGTGTCCTCAACAAATGTCGAGTCGGGGTATTCCTGAACGGCTGGCAATACAGTTACGACCAGTCCGCAGGCCTCGAGTGCAGCAACGTAGTCTGCGTGTTGACTACAGGCTAACTCATAATCAGGCGGTCCAAGTCCGGCTGTACTGATGCCGTCGATCATGGCTTTGCACGGCTGGCGCGTGATCGCTTGTGTAAACATGATCAACGACTCCTGTTCGTTATCAAGCGTTCAAATACCAGCCGCCTAGTTCCTCAGCCCATTGCCCGGCCACGGATCAAACTACCCACGGTTGACAGTGCAAAGAACACAGCCGCAATACACACAATAGTGGGGCCAGTGGGGGTATCGAAACTGTAGGCCATTTGCAATCCGCCGACCGCCGACAGTCCGCCGACTATTGTGGCAATCAGCACCATGTGCTCGGGCGTTTTCGCATAGGGTCTTGCGGTGGCTGCAGGGATAATCAGCAGAGCCACAATCAGCAGTGCTCCTACGACCTTTACGGCAACCGCTACCACTATCGCCAGCGCCACAGTCAGAATCAACTGCTCGCGGCGAGGGTCGATGCCCGCCGCGTGGGCCAGATCGGGATTCAAAGTTGAGGTCAAAAGCGCCGCCCAGCGCCACCACATTAAAAACAAAACCGATCCCGCACCACCCCAAATCACGGCGAGGTCAGTCTTTCCAACAGCCAGGATATCTCCGAAAAGGTAGGCCATCAGGTCGATCCGCACTCCAGACAGGAAAGAGGCTGCCACAAGACCAAACGCCAGCGCACAATGGGCGAGTACACCCAGCAGCGTGTCCATCGCGTAGCCTCGCCCACTGAGACCGGAGACCGTAACGGCCATGAGCAGCGACACGACCAGAACACCGAGAAAGATTGAGGTCGAAAAGGCCAGCGCCAGTGCGATACCCAGTATCGAAGCCTGGGCTGTTGCGTCACCAAAATATGCCATGCGACGCCACACCACGAAACAACCCAATGGTGCGGCGGCAATAGCGACACCCAACCCCGCCAGTAACGCGCGAACAAGGAAACTGTCCAGCCCGGTCATGCGACGGCCTCGTGATCGTGTGAGTGCGTATGTTCGTGCTGGTACAGTGCCAGCGCACCTTGTGTTCCAGAACCGAACAGCGCTCGGTATTCCGGTGCCGTAGCCACCTGACCAGGTGCCCCGTGGCAACAGATATGTCCATTCAGACAGATCACCCGGTCCGAAGCAGCCATCACCACATGCAACTCGTGACTGACCATCAGCACTGCACAGCCAAGGCGTTGCCGTACCGTTTCAATCTGGCGGTAAAAAGCAGCTGATCCGGGCTGATCTAAACCCTGCGTGGCTTCGTCAAGAAGCAAAAGTTCAGGCCGACCGAGCAGCGCGCGAGCCAATAGCACGCGTTGAAATTGCCCACCCGAAAGCCCTGCCATTTGTTGCATACCCAAGTTTTCCACGCCTGCATCGGTCAACGCGTCCTGCGCAACAGTATCGGAAACCGGGCGTGGCAGGCTGAGGAAACGCCGTGCTGTTATAGGAAGTGTTGCGTCTATGTGCAGGCGTTGTGGCACGTAGCCGATGCGAAGCCCAGAGTTTTTCTTGACCCACCCGGCACTCGGTTTGATTGCACCAATGATTGCTCTTAGGAGAGTGGTTTTCCCGGACCCATTAGGTCCAACGATGGTAATGATCTCCCCGGGCTGGACCTGCATTTCGACATCATGCAGAACGGTGTTTCCGCCGAGACGGATATCGAGATTGCTGATCTCGACGAGACTCATGCTGCGCTCCCTTCCTGGCAGGTCGTACAGATTCCCTCGATCTCAACCGCAGTTCGTTCAATCTGGAAACCAGCTGTTTTTGCAGCACGACCCAAAACACTTCGAGTGAGATCGGTGTAGGTTTCTGCAACCGAATCGCAGGCCCGACAAATCAAAAAGACCGGGGCATGATTTTCTGCCAAGTGGGCACAGGCGATAAAGGCATTGAGCCGCTCGATCTTGTGCGCAAAACCGTTCTTGACTAGAAACTCCAGCGCCCGATAGGAGACAGGCGGCTGTGAGCCCAAGCCCTCGGTGCGAAGATTGTCCAGAATTTCATAAGCACCATGGGCGCGGTGCTCTGCTAAAAGCATTTCCAATACCCGCCGGCGAACCGGTGTGAACTTCAATCCCGCCGCTTTGCACTGGGCATCGACCGAATCCAACCCCTGCCTTATGCACTCAGCATGGTTGTGCTGCCCAAAACCAATTGCATGCATGGGTTCTCCCTTTCCAACAAGAAAATCCTGGTGGATTATCTATGTTATGTTATATCATAACATAACGCTTAATCATGATCACCCCACGGCTAATGATCAAAACCACCCTGGGCACCGCTATTTGTGGGCTATGGCTATCCGGCATGGTGTCAGCCGATGTACCACAGGTCACGACAGACATTCCGGTAACACATTCGCTAGTCACCCGGGTGATGGCGGGGATTGGTACGCCTGACCTGATTGTCAATCGGGGGGCATCACCACATGACTATTCGCTGCGTCCTTCCAATGCGGCGTCGCTGGAAGCGGCCGATGTCGTCTTCTGGATCAGCAGCGAACTGACACCTTGGCTCGAAGGTGCTCTTAAAACGCTGGCTGCAGACGCCAAAGTTATCGAACTGATGGATACTAAAGCTTCCACAGTACTACCCTTCCGTGACGGTGCAACTTTCGAAACCCACAGTCACCGGCACAAACATGACGAAGACGGACATGACGAAGATGAGCACGCCACTGTAAACATTGACCCCCATGGCTGGCTCGATCCCGATAACGGCAAAACCTGGCTCGATGTCATCGCGACGGAGTTGTCGAAGATAGATCCCGAAAACACCGATATCTACTTCGACAATGTCAGCCAAGGCAAGACGGATATCGACGCTGTCATCTCTGAAATAGACGCAACACTGGCGACATTTCGCGGTACGAATTTCATTGTCTACCATGATGCCTATCAATATTTTGAGAGGCGATTTAATGTCTTGGCAACCGGCTCGATCTCTATGGGGGATGTCTCCGACCCGAGTCCAGCACGTATTGCAGAGATTCGACAAACAGTCGAAGAACTGGACATGACGTGTGTGTTTTCTGAACCCCAGTTCAACCCAGAACTCATAGCAACCGTGGTCGATGGGACCAAAGCCAGGGCCCGCGTGATTGACCCGCTCGGTACCCATCTCACCCTGGGTGCTGATTTCTATCTAAACCTTTTGCGCAATATTGCCCAAACCATGGCGAGCTGCTTGTGATATCTGGGGTTAGGATTCGATATCTGACTCCGACAGTGGCTGATCAACCATCAAAATCAGAACAGCAACTTCCTATGACCCACGAGTCTAAAGTTTGTAGAATGACGTTCACTTAAGCCGCCATACAGGTCGAACATGGCATTAACCACCGATCAGATTGGTTTTTACCAAGACAACGGTTACCTGCTACTCGAACAGGCCATTCCCAGCAGCGTGCTTACGAGCCTGCGTGAAACGGTGGATCGTTTCATCGACGCATCGCGTGCGGTCGAGGCCAGTAACCGCATTTATGACCTCGATCAGTCACACTCAGCAGATAGTCCCCGTGTCAGACGGCTCAAAGATCCCCACCTCCGGGATCCGCTATTCAAGCAGATCGCAGAATGCAGCACGATTGTTGATCCCGTGTGCGAGCTGCTGGGGGGTACGGTTCGGTTCGATCACTCGAAACTGAACTTCAAGCACCCCGGGACGAATGCTGAGATCAACTGGCACCAGGACTGGGCGTTTTATCCCCACACCAACGACGATATCCTCGCCGTGGGTGTTCTCATCGAAGACTGTACACCCGAGTGCGGCCCACTAATGGTGATCCCAGGCAGCCACAAAGGCCCGGTGTTCGATCATCACCACAATGGTATTTTTGCCGGTGGTGTCCATACTGATACCATCGGCGACCTGGCAGACAAGGCTGTAGCGTTAATAGCACCGGCCGGCTCACTGACGATTCACCATGTCCGCACCCTACACGCTTCGGGCAATAGCAGCACAAACACCCTGCGGCCACTGCTGCTATTCAGCTATACAGCAGTCGACGCCTTCCCCATTTTCTCAAGCTAT
>Ga0208765_1001239_pt1 | contig 15746 bp, 16 predicted proteins | sample ETNtaG_2_FD_185783 | JGI IMG/M metagenome (GOLD analysis project Ga0208765, IMG submission 185783) | Marine microbial and viral communities from oxygen minimum zone, Eastern Pacific Ocean - ETNP201406SV203 (SPAdes) (version 2) | ecosystem: Environmental > Aquatic > Marine > Oceanic ... | reverse complement strand
GCTAGATGACATTTTAAAGTCTGTGAACCAAGGCGTATTGTTATCCCGTTTTTCTGGAGGTAGCCCCAGCGATAATGGAGACTTTTCTGGAGTTGCTAAGAATAGTTTTTATATAAAGAATGGAGAAATTCAATATCCAATAAGTGAAACGATGGTTTCAGGAAATATTGTGGATATGTTTCATAATATTAAAAATATATCTAAAGATATTGTGAATTTTGGTGATGAGATTTTCCCTTGGATACATTTTGGTGGTATTACTGTATCCTAAATAGGTCAGCATCATACTAGGGTTTTTTAGAACCAAATAGATAAATACCCGTTTCTTCATTATAATATTTTTCCATTGATATGTTGATAAAACCCGTCTTTTCAATAATTGATATAATGTGTTCGGGTTTTTCTAATGGCCCATCCCCATGACCGCAGGTGTCACCATCAACAATATCATTTGCAATGAGAAACGAACCACCTGGACGAAGGACTCGGCTGACTTCCATTAATCCTTTTTTATAATCTTGCCAGTGGTGTAATGAATTGATGGCTATAACTTTGGTAAAATATTTATTAGCAACCGGTATTTTTTCTGCGCAACCCCTCTTGAACTTTAAGTTGATTAATTTTCCATCTGGATTATTATTGGATATGCGGATCATTGCAGCTGAAGGATCGATCCCAATAACTTTTCCATTAGTACATATTTTGGCAGCCAACCGGGCTGCTTTGCCGCTTCCGCAGCCAATATCCAATACTATATCCTCTAAACCTAGGTCAATATTGTTAATAGTAAGATTATTGGAAGTATGTTCACCATATTCCGCCGTGTACCATTCTGCCGTTTTTTCATCCCAGGTATTCTGTTTTGATCTATTTTCACTATGATCATGTATTTTATTTACAGCCATCAATTTATATTAACAGTATACTATGAATAGATTATGCCAAAAATAATACTGTAAAATTAATGTGCCCGGGACTGGAGTCGAACCAGCACATCCTAAAGGACACTAGATCCTGAACCTAGCGCGTCTACCAATTCCGCCACCCGGGCGCGACTAAAATCAGAGAGGATTTTAGTGGGTTCTATCGGATTATTGCAAGGATTAAACTTGTGTGAGCCGAGGGAAAACTCGTATCTTGATATTTAAATTAATACCATGGATCGAACACTTGTTGCAAAAAATAAAAAAGCGTTTCATAGTTTCCATATTATTGACCGCTATGAAGCGGGGCTGGTGTTAACCGGTAGTGAAGTTAAAAGTCTCCGAGAAGGAAAGATGAGTTTGCAGGAAGCATATGTATTAGTCCGCGATAGCGAAGCTGTATTAATTGGTGCACATATTAGTTCCTATTCTAGTACTGGATATAAAGGTCATGACCCGAAGGCGAATCGTAAATTACTGCTTAATAAAAGGGAAATTATTAAACTGAAACAGAGTATTTCCCAAAAAGGACTTACTGCGATACCCTTGGAAGTATATTTTAATGAAAAAGGATGGGCAAAGATAATTGTCGCCACCGCCAAGGGGAAGCGCCTGTATGATAAAAAAGAAGCATTAAAAGAACGGGATATTCGACGGGACATGGATCGCGAATTGGCAAAACATAAATGAGTTATCCTAGTATAGATAAACAACTAACACTGATTCAGCAAGGCACTGAAGAGATTATACCGGAAGATGAGTTGCGGAAAAAACTGGAACAATCTCGCAAAAATGACCAACCGCTAGTAGTGAAATTGGGGTGTGACCCCAGCCGACCGGACTTGCATATTGGTCACGCGGTGACCTTGAGAAAATTGCGACATTTTCAAGATCTAGGCCACCAGGCAGTACTGGTTATTGGTGATTTTACGGCTATGATAGGTGATCCATCTGGAAGGAATAAGACTCGACCTCAGCTTACACTGGAAGAAACAAAAATTAATTCTGAGTCTTATATTGATCAGGCCAAAGTTATTCTCGATATAGATTCTTTAAAGATTTGTTATAATTCGGATTGGTTGAATCAAATGAATTTCAGCGATGTAGTGAATATAGCGAGTAAATATACTGTCGCAAGAATGATGGAACGGGATGATTTTAAAAAACGATATAAATCGGAGACAGCTATATCAATTCATGAGTTTCTCTATCCTTTGGCACAGGCAATGGATTCTGTACATCTTAAAGCAGATGTCGAATTAGGTGGCACAGATCAAAAATTCAATTTACTTGTTGGCCGTGATCTACAGCGGGAACATGGTCAAGTAGAGCAAGTGATATTGACAGTTCCGTTGATTGAAGGTACTGATGGCGTTGACAAAATGTCTAAATCATACGATAATCATATAGGTCTGACTGATACACCAGAAGATATGTATGGCAAAACAATGTCCATTCCTGATACGATGATAGGAAAGTATTTTTTATTGGCCACAAATGCAGATGAGGTGGTAATGAAACGCGTGCAGTCAGAACTTGCTGATAAGAGTATCAACCCTCGTGAATTGAAGCGGGAATTGGCTCTGGAAATCGTTACAATGTATTATTCCGCAGAAGCAGCCGCGGCTGCAGAACAACATTTTGATCAGATTTTTATTCACAAGGAAATTCCCGAGGATATACTTGTAATTAAACTGGATGAAGATGTTACCCTTGTTAATTTCGTTTTTACCCATAATCTTGTATCCAGTAAATCAGAAGGGCGGCGCTTAATAGATCAGGGAGCGGTGAAATTGAATGATCTTAAATGCAGTGATAGAGATCAGATACTTAAAAAAGGAGAAGAAATAGTTATAAAAGTAGGTAAAAGACGTTTTATAAAAGTCATATAAATTGACCCAATACATAATAATGCTAAATTGTTAAAAAATGGTGTTGATTCCTGTTTCCAAGGAAACTGAAAGCAGGTAAATTGACTTCCCATTATTCATTATAATCAAATATTTTAGGAGTAAGAATGGCAGAGAATCTAATCGAATTCACAGATGATAATTTTGATACGGAAGTTCTGAAATCAAATCTACCAGTTTTGGTCGATTTTTGGGCAGAATGGTGTGGGCCATGTAAAACGATTGGTCCAATCGTTGAAGAAATTGCCGGCGATTATGCTGGAAAAGTGAAGGTCGGCAAGGTAAATGTCGACTTCAACAACCAAGTTGCAATGCAATATGGAATACGAGGTATTCCCGCATTGCTGGTTTTTAAAGGTGGGGCAGTAGCTAACCAGATAGTTGGTGCTGTTCCAAAAAACAACATAACTGAAATTCTAGATGAGGTTATTTAAACATTAATCAATATGAACAGGAAAGTCATAATTATTGGATCCGGACCGGCAGGACTCACTGCCGCGACATATGCTGCCCGCGCCAACCTGGAACCGTTGGTTTTTGAGGGTAGTCAGCCCGGCGGTCAATTAACCATTACCACTGATGTTGAAAATTATCCCGGATTCCCTGAAGGTATACTTGGGCCGGACTTGATGGATAAATTTCGTGATCAGGCCAAACGTTTTGGTGCAGAATGTTATTTTAAACATGTAACCAAAGTTAATTTGAGTGGCCGTCCATTTAAGGTGTGGGTTGCAGATGAAACATATACCAGTGATACCATTATTATTGCGACCGGAGCTACGGCACGTTTATTGGGCCTGGAATCTGAAACAAAATTAATGGGTCACGGCGTCTCAGCTTGCGCAACGTGCGATGGATTCTTTTTTAAAGATAAGAAGGTGATTGTTATTGGGGGTGGAGATTCGGCTATGGAAGAAGCGAACTTTCTTACAAAGTTTGCGGCGGAAGTGCAAATTATACATCGTCGTGAAACTTTAAGAGCATCAAAAATCATGCAAGAACGCATAATGAATAATCCCAAGATTACTATAGAATGGAATACAGTACTCGATGACATAAAGGGGAATGAAGCTGACGGTGTAAGCGGTGTTATCTTGCGAGATACGCGCACAGATGAAGTTAGAAAGGAATCGTGTGATGGTGTATTCCTTGCGATTGGTCATGTTCCGAATACGGAATTATTCGATGCAGTGTTAGACCTTGATGATCAAAAATACATCCGTACCGATAATGACAGCAGCAGAACTTCCATTGCTGGAGTATTTGCCTGCGGAGATGTCCAGGATCATATCTATCGACAAGCAATTACTGCTGCAGGTACAGGTTGTATGGCTGCTATGGATGCAGAAAAATATTTGGAGTCCCTAGCAGCTTAGTTTTAGACGCAGACTTTCCAGTTCATAACTCACAAAATGGAGGTATGAACAATGAATAAAAGAGCCACACTAATTTACGAACTGAAGAACCTTAAAAAGGTATATCAGAAGCGACCTGTTATAAGTATCGGTCGATTACAAATTCATCGTGGTACTATCTATGGTATTTTAGGACCAGTTGGATCGGGGAAGACCACATTATTACGGCATCTTGCCGGGCTTGATTCTCAGACAGAAGGTATCCTGAAATATGATAACAATGAATTTGAGAGTACTTGGCTGGGTAAAATAAAAGTACCACAAGAAATATATTATGTTGGTGAGCATTTAGTCAGCGAGAAACAAACAGTAGAACAACTTATTAAATCAACTTATCAAGATAAATCGAATGGAATAGTAAAGAGGTATTTTAGAGGTAGTATCAGTAAACAGATTCTTCCTTTGCGCATAAATTCCCTATCACCAGGACAAAGAGCATGGTTTGATTTAGTACTAGCCCTGGAAAGTGATCCTAGAGTATTAATTCACGATAATTTTGCCACCTTGTTTGATAACGAAATGGAATTCATTGCCCGTAAGGAATTGAAAAAGATGAATAAAGACTTGGGGACCACGGTTATATTATCATCTATCAATGACAATGCTTTGAAAAAGTTTTGCTCTGTGCTGGTCTATCTTGAAAACGGGCATATTACAAAAGTAAGATCAGGGCTACAAAAACAACAACGTGGTGGTTATTCAAAAAAGTAAAGAAATTTTCTATGGCTGAACATTAGATACGGTTCGCGGTAATATTTATTTTCTTTACAAATCTGTACAGCTTGCCTTATTTTATAGAAACAAGTAGTGATATAAACAGCTTTGAAGCGTTTAGTTAGAATTAGAGATGACAGTGTCTTGGCCGGCGTCTGCGGTGGCTTTGGCCAGTATTTCAACCTGGATTCCGCATTATTACGGCTTTTATGGGTGTTCTTTACCATATTTGGGGGTTCCGGTGTTTTGGCCTATCTTGTGGCTGTATTTATTATCCCAGATGAATCAACTGCCAAAGATGTCACACCCCGGAGGCTAATAGATGGTATTAATGACAAAACGATATTATGGAGTGTACTGTTGGTGCTAGTGGGTATTATCCTATTTTTTCAGCATGGTGATTTTATTAATTCGATTTGGAGTCATTTCTGGAACAGCGGTATAAATGTATTAATAGCATTGTTGATTATTATTGGTGTGGGTGTGTATATACTATACCAAGAACGGCAAAAGATATCAACCATGTTTGGTTTGGGTTCGGAAATGCCACTTTCTTTGTCCAAAAAGGATAAAGAACTTGCTGGTATTTGCGGCGGAATTGCAGAATCAATCGGTATGGATTCTACAATTATCCGCTTTTTTTGGGTGTATGGAACCATCATGAGTGTAGGGATCGGATTGATTTTATATTTTATATTGGCCCTTATCCTATCTAACCAGAGATCAGAAGTTAGTAAAAATGAATAAAAAAAGATTTCAGGATATAAGCTCTACATTTGCCAATAAGTCTATTTTGGTCGTGGGCGATATTATGCTCGATTCATTCATGTGGGGGGTAGCCGAGCGGATATCACCAGAAGCTCCCGTTCCTATTGTTTCTGTTGATACGGTGACTCATTCTCCGGGTGGCGCTGGAAATGTTGCCTATAATCTATCAAAATTATCGGCAAAAATTCGGATTATTGGCTTGGTTGGTAATGACGCTGAAAGTGAAATCCTGACCGATAAGCTGCAAGGCGCGGGCGTGGATACTAATTCCATGATCAAGGATACCAGCAGACCGACAACAGTGAAAATTCGGGTCATAGCGCATAATCAACAGGTTATTCGCACCGACCATGAAAACACAGGCAATATTCAAGAAGATAAACTGGAAGAAATCGGGAATATCTTGGATAATGTATTAGCCAAAACGGACGGAATAATCATTGAAGATTATAATAAAGGTCTTTTAACGCCGGACTCCATATCGCTAATACTAACCAAGGCAGCTGCCAGCGACATACCGGTATATGTTGATCCAAAAAAGGAAAATTTCTTTTCTTATCAAGGTGTGCGACTGTTTAAACCAAATATGACGGAATTCAACTCCGCGCTTAACAGAGAAAATGAATCAAAAGATTTCGAAAATTCAGGAAAAGTATTACGAAAGAAACTAGGCACCCAAATTCTTATGGTAACCCGGGGAGAGCTGGGGATTAGCCTTTTTTCCGATCAAGGAATGCATACTATTGAAACTAAGGCACGTAAAGTACATGATGTTTCAGGAGCTGGTGACACAGCTATCAGCGCCTTTGTTCTTGCGGACTTGGCAGGCGCAACCATTGAAGAAGCCGCTCAGATATCCAATTACGCAGCTGGTCGTGTTTGCGAAGAGGTAGGTGTAGTACCAATTACACTAGAAATGCTCGATGAAATCGTCGAGCATTATAATGATCATTAGTTTATTATAGATACAGTATATGGCCACCATTATTGCCAAAGTTAATCTCGGCCTCCACAATCCATTATATTATCGTTATTGCAAGTGGGTATTCGCCTTTATCAGTATACATTATCTTGTTCTTTGTCAGCCCAGTTCCCGGCATGATCCATTTGACTGGATCGTATACAAAAAGCCTGGCAAGATCAGGTCATTTGCAGAAGGATTCTCCTACGTCTATATCGGGACTGAATCTGCCGGTATTTACCGCTATTCTATTTATGGTGATCGTTTTGAACCGCCAATTACCCGCGCTCAGGGATTAGCCAGTAATGAAATAACCGCCATCCACTTTGATAAAAGAACAGGGACCTTATGGGCAGCAACTGATGAATCTTTAGATTATACATACACCAGAGAGGGTAACTGGTCAAGTAATAAGTTGGATAATTATAACCTGCTAAGTAGCGTTAAAATCGAGCAGCTAGGTTCGAGCGAGAATTATCTTTGGGCATTGGCGGGCACATTATACCTTAAGCTGGACCGTGTATCCGGCATATTTTTGGGATCCTTCTCTTTTCCTGATGAAATGGAAATTAATTGGTCCAGTGGTCCTATTCGCTACGCTGAAGGTATTGATGACCTGCTTATGGAGTATACCGTAATGGACGGCTGGCTACTTAATCTTAATACGTTCATCAGTCCGGTTGGTAAACCTGTTAGGGCAACTTCCATTTACAGAGGCAGTACGAATACATTGTGGGTAGGTTCTGACAGCGGTATCATTTTTCAGGGAGATCCCTATATGAAATCATTTTATCCGCTTACATTTGGGTTAGCCAATACGGATGTACAGGCAATGACGTATGAATTTCCATCCTGGGTTGGCGGCAGGACCTACCCCGGTGATCCAGGCGCGGTGACCCTGGCTGATCCGGATCGTGGCTATTTTACCTGGATTGAGGGAGAAACGGTGATTAACGTTGACCAATTAGAAGTTTTTGGAAACTGTAGTATTGGTAATGAAGTATGGTTTGGTGGCCAAAACGCGATTTATGTATATAATCAAAAAGATGATTTTTGGAGGACCTTAGATGCGGCCCGTGGATTACCGGTTGGTAGGATCAAAGCGCTCGAACCTGATACTCATTTTGTCTGGGTCGCGTCAGCTTATGAAGTCAAAAAAATAAATATCAAAACGAAACGATCTGAAGCTTCATTGTTAAGCAGTTTATTGCAAAATAATTTTGTTCATGATATAGTATTGATCAATAATAAACTTTGGGTCAGTACTGAATATATGCTTTTTTGTTATGATATTAATTCTGAAACACTACTGCCATTCAGGTATGTCGGAAATGTAGATTCGATAATTAACCGTATTGAACCAATGACAAAATTTTTTGCTCTAGACTCCTATGAAAACAAATTATATGCGGGTACGAATCAAGGAATAATCGTATATAATGATGTAAATTCATACTGGGAACTGGTTGCAGAGCCGACGATATATAATAATGATTTTGTAAGGGAATTAAACATTTATAAAAAACAATTATTCATTATTACGGATCGGGGATTGACTAGGATGCAAATGGAAAACCAATTTAAACAACAATATAATTACCCATTCATTGGTAATGTCAATGACATTTACGTGACACGTGACAAATTATGGTTAGCCACAGATAATGGACTAATACAGTTCAATTGGAAAAAAGACTTATAAATGGAACGTTATTTTAACAGTTTATTAATTGTATTCATCCTTTCGGGTACTACTTTTTTTGCACAAGATCAGAGCCGAAAAGGGCGGGTTTCCAAACGCAATGTAGATCAATTTAAAGTAACTGCATACCCGATCGTCACTGAAGGTGATAATATTCGCCTGCTTGTATACGGTCTAATTCCTTACCAGTCATTACAATTTATAAAAGATGAAGGCGGTTTTAGTGCTGGTTACGAAGCTAGTCTTGGTATAAGAGATAAAGATGGAAACCAGATTGATCGCAATATATTTCAATCCACTGTATCTGTGGGTGATTATGTTAGTACAATCAACCGATCTGCTCGAGAAATTGTCATGGCTGAATTCATTGTTAAAGCCACAGAATATACTGTTGTTGGTGAGTTAATCGATGCGGATACTCGGCTCAAAGGCATAGTCCGTGAAAAAATTGATATGACTGGATTATTACAGCCGTTATCAATTTATCATCCATTTTTAATCGGTGAATACCCAGGTAATTGGGGATTGGAAGAAAACAAAATACCTGTATCTACCAAGGATATTAGTCATAAGGTCAAGGATTTCACTTTATTTTTATCAGGTCGGGTAAAGCCAGGTAATTTTAAAATAAATGTGGTAGCAAAAGATGCAAATGATGATGTTTTTTGGGATAAAGAATTAAAACTTTCTTCTGAAAAAGAAATATTTACTCACCGTATTCTTATTGATCGAAAACCTGATGAAAATTTAACCATGGCTATTGATGTAACGATCACTCAAAAAAATGAGAGTGATTCAAAAGCGATGGAACTACGGATTAGGAAGCCAGGCCTTACAAACTTCATCATAAATATCGATGAGGCACTAGATCAGATGCGTTATGTTGTTACAGATGATGAATATAAACGTGTTAAAAATGCAAAACGTAAAGAGCGGGAGAAATTATTTTATCAATTCTGGAAAGACCGTGATCCTTCACCCGGGACTGTAGTAAATGAATTAATGGATCAGTATTATTATCGGGTAAGTTATACTAACGAACATTTTGCAGCTGTAGGTTCCCCAGGATGGAAGTCTGATATGGGTATGATATATATACTTTTTGGGCCGCCGGATGATACCCAAAGGTCATTTAGTAGAGGTAGTCGCGATACATATGAAACATGGTATTATTATTCCATAAACAGAAATTTCAGTTTTTATGATGATAACGGTTTTGGGGATTACAAACTCACCACTCCATATTTCCGAGGTGTTGGATGGTAATATATGCTACCCTGGCCGAATATTTTAAGTGATCGATCGATATTCTCATAGTGGGCTATCTAGTTATGAAAAATGTCCAGCTCAATTTCGTATACGATACATTGATCATGTTAGAAAACAAGACGAAGGTATCGAAGCCTTTATGGGTAAGCGGGTTCATGAATCATTAGAATTTCTTTATAATAAAATACTGACTGGTAAAATACCACTTCTTGATACAGTACTTGATAAATACGATGCGTTATGGACGGAAAATTGGCACGATCGAATTGCCATTGTTAAACGAGAAATTTCCGTAGGACAAACCCGCCGGATTGGGGAAGCGTGCCTGGCTAGGTATTACCGCAACCAACACCCTTTTGAAACTCCAGTTATCCATAATGAACTAGATATGAAATTTTCTATTGATTCAGATGGTGCATATAAAATACGGGGAATTGTAGATCGAGTAGACCAGGTTGCAGATGGTTGTTATGAGATCCATGATTATAAGACATCATCCCGTGCTATGAGCCAGAATGAGGCAAATAAGGATCGCCAATTGGCGCTATATCATATCGGATTAAAAAAAATATTTCCCGATGTTCAAAAAGTAAAATTGATATGGCATTTCCTCAGGCAGGGAATTCGACGGGAAGTAGTAAAAAGTTCATTAGATTTGGACAAGTTAGTAGAAAAAATCAAAGGGCTCATTGATACAATCAGGGAAAAAGAAAAAAGTAGTGGACAGTTTCCCGCCAAAGAATCAATATTATGTAACTGGTGTTATTATTGGGAAGAATGTCCTGCTAAGAATGGTACTAATCCAAATGTAGATTAGTCTTGGTCAGAGATAGATGCAATAGCCGGTACAGTTTTTGCCAACATTTCCTTATGCAAATAACCATTGGTTGCTAATAAATGCTGATCATCGATGGTAAACGGTTTACCATCCATACGGGACACTTTTCCACCGGCTTCCATAATTAATAATACACCAGCAGCACTATCCCAGGGTTGAAGGCCGATTTCCCAAAAACCATCTGCTTTTCCGCAGGCAACATAACATAGGTCTGCAGCGGCTGATCCAAGGCGGCGTACTCCCTGACTGATATTAGTGAAATCCTTAAACAATTTCATATTTGTTGCCCATCTAAAATCATGCTCATAGGCAAATCCAGTAATCAATAATGCATCAGTGACCGATCTAGTAGTTGCAACATGAATAGGATCGTCATTGCAATAGGCACCCTCATTACGCTCAGCCCAGAATAAATTTCCTGCGGGCAATTCAGAAACAACTCCAAGAATTGGTTCATTATCTTCCATTAGAGCGATTGAAACACAAAAGGGTGCTAGACCATGTACGAAATTGGTCGTGCCATCCAAGGGGTCAATGACCCACTGATATATTGAATCTGAAGAAATTTTCCCTGATTCCTCAGCAAGAATACCATGATCAGGGAAATTTGCAAGAATATCTTCTTTAATGGTCCGTTCCGCTTGTTTATCTATCTCAGTTACCAGGTCAGTAATGGTTGATTTACTAGATACTTTGTGATTCGAACCCCGAGCCTGTGAAATGAGCTCAGACGCGTTTCGAGCCGCTGCCTTGGCTACCGACAGCAATAGTTTCCTATTTTCCACTAATTATTATTAAACCGGATCGTGGTCCTGGGAAAAATAATCCTTGGTCATGGATTTCAGTGCTGTTGATAGTAAAATAATAGAAATAAGGTTGGGAAAGGTCATAAAGCCTAGAGCAGCATCACCGAAGGCCCAAATGGCCTCTAACTCAGCAATGGCACCGATAAAGATAAATAACAGAAACACCCACTTATAGGGTAGTATCGCTTTTTCGGAAAACAGGTACACCACAGATCGGTCACCATAAAATGACCAGCTTATAGCAGTGGATATGGCGAAAAGAAGAACCGATAACGTAACGATCTTATCTCCAAAATCAAATAACCAGCTTAAACCTTCCTTAAAGGCGAACGATGTTAGCAGGCTGCTATTCATTAATTTCATACCCTGGAAATATCCTTCTGCCAAAGCGGCGTCCGCCACAGCTTTTGATCCGGCAGAAATATTCACATAGAATTCAGTATGTTGCCAAGCACCAGTAGTAATGATCACCATTCCTGTAAGGGTACAGATCAAGATAGTATCAATGAAGGGGCCTAGCATGGCGACAGCACCTTCACGAACTGGATATGAGGTTTTCGCAGTGGAATGGGCTATAGCAGCACTACCTTGCCCAGCTTCATTGGAATAAAGTCCGCGTTTTATTCCCCAGAGCATAGTTAGGAGTATTCCTCCGCCACTACCAGCCACTGCAGCAGGTGGATTGAATGCCATTGATATGACCATGGAAAAACTACTTGCAATTAGATTGAAATTTCCAACCAATATCAGTGATGCGAAAAAAACATAAATAACCGCCATTATCGGCGCCAGGAATCCGGTTACATGGCCAATACGTTGAATTCCTCCAATGATCACTAATCCAACTATGAGGCACATAAATATTCCATTTATGACCTGTTGTACGGAAACACCAAATCCTGACCAGATGGTGTGTTTAAGGGTTAGAAAATGATCTTCACCAACAATCTGGCTGACTTCAGAATAAATTTGATCTGATACGGTGAAAGATTGAATAGAATTCCCTGTTGCAAATGAACAAATTATTGCGAAAGAGGCAAAAGCAACTGCCATCCATTTCCACTTAGCACCGAGGCCGTGTGCAATGGTATACATAGGTCCACCAGCGGTGTGACCATCTTTGCGGATTTCTCGATATTTTAGGGATAAAGTACATTCGGAGAATTTCAAAGTCGTACCAAAAAATGCAGTTATCCACATCCAGAAAAGAGCACCGGGGCCACCATAATAAATGGCCGTTGCTACACCGGCAATATTTCCAATTCCTACTGTTGCTGAAAGGGCAGTTGTTAAGGCTCGAAAATGGTTTAAATCGCCTTCATCATCAGGATTATCATAAATACCGCGCGTCACATCTATACCGTGACGGAAGTAACGTATCTGTGGAAAACCAAGCTTTATTGTAACAAAAATTCCTGTTCCAACAAGTGCTATAATCATAAGTGGAACGGGTGAAAAGTCTGGAAAAGACCAGACCTGATCATAAAATTCTACACCAAATATTATCAGGATAAGAAATATGATCCCAAAAGCAACTGTACCGGCGCGTGCGTTATTCATTTAGTTTTCACGTTTAATCAAATAAAGTTGAAGAGTTAAGTTTACACGTACCTCTTTGAACTGGCAACTGGCAATTAGACTGAATGAAAGGTTAAATAAATAAAATAATATGGCAATAATAGCAGGAGTAGATGAAGCAGGACGAGGTCCTTTAGCCGGACCTGTAGTAGCTGCTGCAGTGATTCTACCAAATTCGTATAATCTAGTAGGACTTGATGATTCTAAAAAAGTAACCCCAAAAAAACGATCGAAGTTATTTATTGATATAAATCAGCAAGCCATCGCTATTGGCGTAGGAATTATTTCAGCAGTTCAAATTGATAAAACCAATATATTGTATTCTACTCAGCAGGCCATGAAAATGGCCTTGGGTCAATTAAAACAAACACCCGATCAGGCCTTAATTGATGGCTATGGATTGTCAACACAGATAATACCGAACAAAGGGGTCATAAAGGGAGACCAAACAGTCGATGTAATTAAAGCGGCTTCTATTATTGCTAAGGTTACACGTGATAATATGATGGAACAGTACGATATAATTTTTCCCGTATATGGTTTCAAAAAACATAAAGGTTACGGAACCAGGGAACATATGGAAAAACTTCAACTTAATAAAGCATGTGCTATTCATCGGAAGACTTTCAAGCCAGTTGTAGCTGCAATGCCTACATTATCTTGGTTGCAAAAAGAGGATAAAATCGGACAATGGGGAGAACAGGTTGCGGCTGTTTATTTGGTGGAAAGGAATTACGAAATACTATCCATGAATGAAACGTGTGATCCTTATGGTGAGATCAATATTATTGCCGAAAAGAATGGAAAAATATTTTTTATAGAGGTAAAAACATATGATAAAAAACATATCCACACATCAGAGCAAAATTTTGATCAAAATAAATTAAAAAATCTGAAGGAAGCTATAATCAAATACGCTGTAGACATGCAGGTTAAAAAAGATATTTCCGTGGATTTGATCTGTGTCTACCTTCAACCGTTGCCACCGAAGTTCAAACATTTTAAATGCATAAGTTTAGACGCATAATGTTTATTTTTTATCCGATCGTGAAATATTCTAAATTCTAATTCTATGAAAGAATCCAAAATCTATAAGGAAGTTCGTTCACTTACAATTTTGGTAATGATTGCCTTTTTGTTGAAAGCGACTCTTGTTGAAGCATATATCGTGCCCACAGGTAGTATGGAAAACACGATCATGACTGGTGATTTCCTTATTGGGAATCGCTTTGTTTATGGTATGCGAACACCGGATTGGGTCGGAATCCCATATACTGATATCGGATTTGACCTACCATATATCGTTTTTCCACAATTTCGCAAAGCCAAACAAGGTGATATTATCATTTTCAAGTATCCACGGGATACGCACCAAAAATATGTAAAACGTTGCATTGCCTTACCGGGGGATACCATAGAAATTCGGGCCAGGCGTATTTACGTGAATGGTCGAGAATATGCTCAACCGAAACATGGAAAATTTCAAGGAAGAATGGATGAACCTGGTAGAAATAATCCGATGATATTTTTAGGCAATAAGGGGAATAAAGATCATTTTAAACAACTTCGTGTGCCTAAAAAAGGAGATGAAATTGCGGTGAATCCTGCCAATGCTCAATTACTTCTTCATTTGATTGTCCTTGATGGACACAAGCTCACCATAAAGAGTGAGTCTAGGGAATATGTATTTACTATGACAGACCCAGAGAACCTACTGCGCAGAAAAAAAAATGAATCCGTTTTTGATGATTATTATCCACTGGGGAATAAAATTAATCCTTGGATGAACAATTTACCTAACGGTGAATTGTATCTAGATGGTAAATCAATCAAAAAAATACCATACTACACCGTTGAACAAGATTATTTCTGGGCCATGGGTGATAACCGGGATGATAGCTATGACTCACGTTTTTGGGGTTTTGTACCACGAAAATATCTATTGGGGGAAGCATTATTTGTTTATATGTCATTAAATTTTAAAAACAAACTGCCCAGATTTGACCGGGTTGGGACGGTTTTGAATTAATATATTTGACCTTGCCTACATCTTAGATTGGTGTGTATTTTAACGCACATGGTTGGTACATTACTAAACACTGTAACAGCCGTTACCTCGGGTTCCCAATGAACCGAACTATTTTTATCCTGACGGCTTTTACCGCCTTGACGGCCCAAGAAGGAAGTAATGCTACAGCGGATCCATCTGCTGTTACTGGCGCCGCTGAAGATACAACTAGCAATGATTCATTAGCCTGGGTTGGCGATTCACTTGGTGCTGCAGTAGATACGATTGGTCCTCCGATGGATCTCGATTATGGCTATAAGGGATTTATGTGGGGTGCGCCACTGGGTTCTAGGCCAAACTTACAATATATGGGAGAATCAATGTTTATTCGCGATAGTACAGCATTACAAATGTCTGGTTTTCTTGGACAGGAAGCTGTGATCATAGAATATGTATTCTCCGATAGCGGGTTCTGGAAAGTAGAAATTCAATATTCCCTGGATCCATCTGATTATGAATCCCATCTGGAATTATTCACGCAGGTCGAAAGAAGCCTTTCAGAAGTATATGGATTTCCACAAACGACGGACCGTATCGAATCAGGCGCTATGGGTGTACATGATATTGTCAATATTGGGTTTGAGAGGGCGTTTTATTTTTCATCCTGGAATGTATCTCCGGTAAAAATAAGCCTGTTGCTGAATAGTATTGTTCAAGTGCCGAAAAATGACTTGAATATATTTGGTAATGATATGTCTATTATGAAATTGGTCTACTATAATCCTGATTACATGATCATGGCTGAAGAAATAATTGTGGAAGAACCGCCACCGTCCATATTTGATATTTACTGA
>Ga0208765_1001238_pt1 | contig 15760 bp, 13 predicted proteins | sample ETNtaG_2_FD_185783 | JGI IMG/M metagenome (GOLD analysis project Ga0208765, IMG submission 185783) | Marine microbial and viral communities from oxygen minimum zone, Eastern Pacific Ocean - ETNP201406SV203 (SPAdes) (version 2) | ecosystem: Environmental > Aquatic > Marine > Oceanic ... | reverse complement strand
GTCGGTTACAATAAATATTTATCACATAATGATACACTAGGATGCTGTAGCTCTGTAACATTATGAAACAAAAAAGCCCCGGTAAACGGGGCTTTTTTAAAATTAGATTGGAACTGGTTTGATTATAGGTCTATGTATTTATGGAAACTCTTTGGGCTTTCCGCATCGGCCACACAGATCTTAGGCGACCTTGTAGATTCTCCTGTGCCGCTCCCGGCAATGACCACATAGATATAGTGGCCATCCTGAAAGGGACTTTCAAGCGCTTCCCCGGTAAACAGTTCTATCCAGTCTTCCGATCCTGTACCTCGATCATCTGCACAGTTCTGACAATTCTTTTTACCGCCAGGGGTATACCCAGATCCATCCGGAGTGAGCGTATCATCTGTGAAAAATGACTCCGTAGGCATGGGTGCATCAGGATGGTTAATCCCAAACACTGAGATCCATTTTTTTCCAATCACTTCATTTTTATGGGTTGAAAACAATTCTAGATCATTAAAAAGAGTTAACGAATCCGTGTACCCGCCAACCGCCATGTCATGCTTATCCTGTCCCGGCAACCGGCCCCGACCTTCTAATGTAGCTGTTGTTTCGTAGAAGTTCTTCGCCTGGACCAGGATCTTGTCCAGCTCTTGTATAGTTTTGTTTGCCTTACCCGTTTCCATAACATCAGAGAACTTGGGAACCGCAGTGCCAACGAATGTTGCCATCATCGCTGTGATGACTGCAAACTCGGCTAGGGATTGCCCTTTCCGGTTACGGAGCAATAGGATGAGTGATTTCAAGGGAGAGATCATTCGATAGGAAAGTATTGTTATTATTCGCATACACATACAACTGATTATTTAATAGCAAAAAACATGCCACCGATAAATATCCCTTTAGATAGCAGATCAGGACAGAATTTTGTCACATTTTGCTACACCAGCTAGCTGTTTGACAATGCTTCGTACATATCCCAGATGGGTAGGAAAATAGCCAGGGCCAGAACCAGAATGAACACACCCATGATAACAGTGATCAGGGGTTCCAGGGTTGCGGTCAGTTTTAAGACCCTGTCCTGCACTTCTGCATCGGTCATTTCCCCTATCTCTTTGAGCATATCATCCATTGCCCCAGCGTCTTCGCCCACCTGAATCATTTTCAAAACATGGGGCGGAAAAATGTCGTAGGTATGGCGGTGGATTGAGACCGCAACCTTTTTTCCCATTTCCACATCTCCATGCACCTTCATTAATCGGTCTTCAATAAATGTGTTTCCAGCTGTTTTACCCGCTATATCCAGTGCTTCCAGTATGGGTACCCCTGTCCGATCCAGCGTATCCAGAACATGGCAAAATCGTGAAATAGCCATTTTCTGGGCAAGGGGTCCAAAAATAGGCAGGCTCAGAACAAACTTATGCCAGTTATACAATCCCTGTTTTGTTTTCAGGGCCCGCCAGAATGCAACTATGAAAAACAGCACAAAAAAAATGATCCCACCCCAGTTATCATTAACAAACTGATCGATCCCTAAAAGTATCCTGGTAGGAAGAGGGAGCGCAATCCTTGTGCTGCTGAATAGAGTAGAGAACCTGGGCAAAATGTAGGTCACAGCAAACACTCCGACCGCCATAGTGATACCAACCACAATAGACGGGTATCGAATGGCCTGGGTTATGCCCATTCTCAGTTTAAGATCATGGGCTATAAAGTCTGCCAGCTGGAACATGACCCTGTCAAGCACACCAGCGCTCTCACCGGCTCTTACAATATTAACAAACATATTATTAAACACTTTTGGATGTTTTTCGATGGCCCTTGAAAGAGCTAACCCACCGGAAACATCATTGATCACAGCGAACAAGGTTCTATTCAGTAAAGGGTTGGTCTGATCCGAGTGAACAGAGTCCAGGGCATCCACCAGAGGGACACCTGCTTTTAGCATCACGGATAGTTGGCGCGTGAAGTTGTAAATATCCGTCGGAGGCACCTTTTCAAAAAAGGTGATCTGCATATCCAAGAGTGATTCTTTTCTCTTGGAGACTGATATCGGTTCAAGCCCCATGCGCTCCAGTTGCACCAAGGCACTGTCTTGGCCAATGGCTCTTAGCTCACCCCGAACCACCCCCGAACTGGGATTGGTGGCGATATAAGAGAACATGGACAGTTTTTCAGTCTTCTTTTCTAAGGCCATGCTGTTCCAGTTTACGATAGAGTGTCATGCGGCTGATGCCCAGCTGCTTAGATGTTGTGGTCATGTTCCAGTTTGTCCTAGCAAGACCGGCAACGATTAATTCGTACTCCATCTCTTTTAACGTTTTTATAGCTGTTGTATCAATGGGATGTGAATCTTCTACAGGCTGGATGACCCCAGCAGGATCATCTGCAGGTGCAGCCGGGGTGGCTGCTCGGGGCGGATCCGAATGAACGGATTTGTCTAAATTATTTGACTCATCCATGATGGGTTTGATCTCTTTTTCAGTCAGGATAGGGATATCATTGATCAGTACGATCCGTTCAAGGGTGTTCTCAAGCTCCCGAACATTTCCAACCCAGGGAGCCGATTTTAAAATTTCCATACCATCGTTAGAAATATATCTGACAGGGGTCTGATGTTTTTTGGACAATTTTTTTAAGATTGACATAGCTATCAGCGGAATATCTTCTGAATGGTCTCTCAAGGGAGGAATGGTTATCGGAAACACATTGATTCGATGGAACAGATCCTGCCGAAATTCTCCCTTTTCGATCTTATCTTCCAGATCCTGGTTTGTGGCTGAGATGACGCGCACGTCCACCTTGATGGTTTCAGCACCGCCCACCCTCTCGATCTCTCCACTCTCTAGCACTCTTAATATTTTTGCCTGTAATGAAGAGCTCATATCTCCAATTTCATCCAGAAAAATGGTTCCAGCATTTGCGGTCAGGAATTTCCCGTCCTTCCTCTCAATCGCACCAGTGAACGCCCCTTTCTCATGGCCAAACAGTTCACTCTCTAACAGTTCAGATGGAATAGCCGGACAGTTCACGACAACATTAGGACGCTCTCTGCGGAGACTGGTCTGGTGGAGTGTTTTGGCTGCAAGATTCTTACCCGTGCCGCTCTCTCCATAAAGAAGCGTTGTTACGTTCTTGTTCTTGATCTGGATCAGTAGGTGATACATACTGAGCATATCATCTCCAACCCCCACCAATCCCCTATACCCTATGGATGAAAAAGATCGTACAGCTGTTCTGGGAGCATCTTTTACAAAATTATGAAATTTTTGTGCTGAAGTGAGCAAACCAACCAATCCATCTGTGTCTATATGCTCTGGTTCAAACCAGCCAAACAATCCATGCTCAAACTCATCCAGGATCTGGGCTCGTCTTTCGTTTGATCTTACCACACTGATAACAGGAGTCCCCAGTTTCATGGAAATGAATTCATCTATCAGGCGCCTGGGTGTCATCAGAGGCAACCGGTCTTCAATTATGACGGCATCAAAATTCTGCGTTTGAATAGCACTTAGAGCAATCATACCATTCTGGACATAATCCACATTTGCATTTGTTCCTGCAAGCTGCGGGATCGACCTTTTGTCACCGCCAACGTATAATATATTAATCATAATACAATCTTTGTTGTTCCCAAGGTTTCGTACACGTCAGAGAGAGTGGTATCCCCACGCTCAATCTTGGTCACACCGTCTTCCAAAAGTGAAATCATACCATTTTTTCGTGCCTGCTCTCGAATCTTGTATCCGGGAGCCTGCTGCAGGACAAGCTCAGAAATATCCCCATCAACAAGCAATAATTCAAAAATACCAATCCGACCATTGTACCCTGTGTTCCGGCAGGATAGGCAGCCCTTACCCCTGAACGTTTTTATTGGTTCATCAGGATCCAGTCCAGCCAGTTTTAATTCTTCCGCTGTGGGATCGTAGGGCTCCTTGCACTCGGTACAGATCCGCCGTACAAGCCGTTGGGCAAGGATTCCTTTTACCGTTGAAGCAATCAAAAAGGGTTCAACCTGCCAGTTTAACAGTCGGGTGAACCCGGACGCCGCGTCATTTGTATGGACCGTGCTGAAAACAAGGTGCCCGGTCAACGCAGCACGGATCCCAAGCTCTATGGTTTCTTCGTCCCGGACTTCTCCCACCATGATAATGTCTGGATCCTGCCTGAGAATCGAACGCAGTGCCGTAGCGAACGTGACCCCCGCTTTTGTACTAACCTGGGCCTGATTAATATTATCCAGGTCATACTCGATCGGATCTTCAACCGTTACAATATTCACATCCGGTTCTTCTAGTCTATTCAGTGTAGAGTACAGGGTGGTTGTTTTTCCGCTACCCGTAGGGCCAGATACGAGAATAATCCCTTCACCTCCTACAAGCATGGTATTGAATTTTTTTTCACAGGCTGGCTCAAACCCCAGAGCTTCGAATGAGTGCAGAGCTTCTGAAATATTTAAAAGACGTAGAACCGTTTTTTCTCCATAGAGTGTAGGGTAGGTTGAGATACGAAGATCCAGCCGCCCGGATGCTGAGTTGAATAATATACGCCCATCCTGAGGGCGCCTGGTCTCTGCAATATCCATGTTTGACATAATCTTGAGCCTGGATACAAATGCGGTATGTATATCCCTCGGCAGAGACTGAAAATCTTGCAAGCGTCCATCAATGCGGAAGCGGACACGGATATCATGCTCCCGAGGCTCGATATGAATATCTGAGCAGCGGTATCTTTGGCTCTGTGTGATAATACTATCCACGAGCTCTACCACTCTCGTTTCATCAAAAAGATCAGATATCTCAGTAGCCTCCCCGCCAGAAGATTCTAAATCCACAAAACCCGATATGCCAAAATGAAGATCGATAGCATTCACTATTTCGGTTTCCATGGCAATCACCGGTTCAATCTTAAGCCCAGTGGCATCCCGTGCTGCATTAATAGGTCCCGAATCCAGTGGATCTGTTATGGCCAGGTTTAAAGTATTATTCAGACGGAAAATCGGCAACATTTTCTGTGATCGAATGGTTCGTTCAGGGATCAAATCAATGACCGATTTATCCACTTCATAGTGTCCCAGATGAAGATATGGTATTTTTAACTGCTGGCTGATATACCGGTTTAATTCCCTTTCATCCAGGTACCCAAGCTCCCTGAAAATTGCACCAATATAGGTATCCTTCTCTTTCTGAATCTGCAGGGCTTTTTGAAGCTGGTCCTGATCGATCTTTCCAGCCTGGATAAGCAGCTTACCCAGTGAATGTTTTCCAGTGATTTCCATATCAGAACATGGTTGTATAGTACCAGTTGAGAATATAGTTCCCGCCATAGGGCGTTTTGGTCAGAATGGATATAAGGGTCCCTCCTGCAAGATAAGGCCCAAACGGTATTTTTGTATTCTTCTTAAGAATTTTTCCGCCCAGCATGATAAAAACCATAATCGCTGCCAGCGCAAAGCTAAGATACAGCGCTAAAACTGAGTACTCTACGCCCAGGAATCCACCCAGAACCAGACCCAGCTTTACATCACCAAAACCAATACTCTCTTTTTTAAGAATAAATTGACCGATAAGGCCAATGGAGAAAAGAAAACCAGCGAAAACAAATGCCCCGGAAACAGCGTCACCCCATTCAACAGGGATCCAGCCCGTTGGTATACCAACTGCGAGCGCCACCAGGCCAATCAATACGAATCCATTTGGAATGATAAAATGATCTATATCCACGAATGTTACGGCGATCAGCAGGTAGGTCAGGACCAGATACATTAAATAAGTTTCATTGAGCCCGTAGTTTACGTAAAGCCAGATGGTCATGATGGCCGTCAGGGCTTCTACCAGAACATATCTAATGGAATATGATTCATTACAGTGTCTGCATTTTCCCCCCAGTAAAAAGTAGCCCAGAATAGGGATATTATCCGTAAACCTAATTGGTGTCTTACAGGATGAGCACCGAGACCCAGGTTTTATGATGCTGAGTTTTTCAGGAACACGATAGATTACCGTGTTTAAAAAACTGCCAAAGCTGGCACCTATGATAAAAAGAAAGGGTATCACTAAGTGGTCTGGGATTATGTTCATACTGCTGCCATGTCCGTAATTTTTTCCATGAGATCCCTGAACCGGAATGGTTTGCCTAGAATCTGGTCTGCCCCACTGGCACGAAACATATCCTGTACCGTATCAAGGTTATTGCTTGTGAGAAGCACAATCGGAATATTCTTGTATCGTTCATCAAACTTTAAAAGCCGAGAAAGGCGAAACCCGTTCATGCTTGGTAAGAGAGTTTCTGCCACGATGAGATTCGGTGATTCATTGCAGGCACGGGTGTATCCTTCGAACCCATCCTTTGCAGTAATGACAAGCATTTCCTGCATCTTAAAGCGTTTGGATAGATTATCCAAAATCGCATCATCTTTCTCGATGATAAGAACAGATTGTTTGTTGGTATCTGGCATGGTTGAGAGTTATAGAGATAACATCTATTAAGATATTATCTCCTACCCCGGATTTCCTGAACTTAACAAAAATAATTAAAAGTGTCACATTTTTTTACATTAGAAATTGAATTGATTGTTCCATTGTGTTACAAATAAAATTGAAATATTTTGAGCCATATTAACACCTTAATTTCAAGCTACATGCCTTCTGTATTTTCAACTCGGCTTCCTTCATTTTCTCAAAAAGAAGCGACAGACATTTTACGCCAGAAGTTTGGGTTATTAGGAGAAGCACTGGAGCTTTACAGCGAACGGGATCAGAATTTTATCGTTCAGACGGATTCCAATACAAAATATATTTTAAAAATATTCAATCCTGCTGAAGAAAGATCCGTTCTGGATCTTCAGCATGCTGCAACACAATTTATAAAAGAACGGGATCCGGAATTGGGGGTACCTCTACAGGTAGGGAGTTTCTGTGAGATAACAAAAGGGTCTCACACATTTTTCATACGCTTGGTGGATTACCTTGAAGGTCAATTCATGAAAGACACGCCAATAAAGGAAAAAAACTGGGAGAGAACCGGGCAATTTCTAGGTCGGCTAAGTCATGCCCTGGCTGGTTTTCAGCACCCTGGAGCCATACGAGAGTTTGCATGGGATGTTCAGCCCGTCCACTTAATCAGGGAACGGCTCCCTTATCTAAAATCTGAAAATGATCGAAAAACTGTGTCCCATTTCTTGGATGAATATGAAGCTAACGTCATCCCCCATTCAACAAAACTAAGACTGGCTGTGATCCATAACGATGGGAATGATCATAATATTCTAGTAAATGAGAAAGGTGAAACAACCGGTATTATTGATTTTGGTGATATGGTTTATTCCTATCAGGCCCTTGAACCCGCCGTCTGTATGTCCTATGTTGCCCTAGATAGAAATGATCCTGTTACTGCTATGGCACCTGTTTTAAAGGGATATCATTCCTGTTTCCCATTAAAGGATGATGAACTAAAATCGGTACTCTTTTTATCGTGTGTACGATTGTGTATTACTGTTACCATGGCGGCCTGGCGAAAAAGATTATACCCTGATAATGAATACATCACGGTCTCCGAAAACGCTGCCTGGACACTGCTCAAATCCATGGAGCGAGAGAGCCTGTCTGATTGGTCAAACAGGCTGATGGAATATGCAAAATAAACAGTCTATAAAAACACTGCGAGATATCCATCTCAGCCCATCGCTCAGCCTTTCCTATAGTGAACCACTCCACATAGTGAAAGGGCAAGGACAATACCTGTATGATGCAGATGGAAATCAATACCTGGATGCGGTTAATAATATCCAGCATGTGGGACACTGCCATCCAAAGATTGTAGAAGCTGCCATTTCCCAGTACAAAGAATTGAATACAAATACCCGATACCTGGATCAGACCATCGTAAAATACGCCCAGGCTCTGACGCGGAAACTCCCGGATGGGCTTGATGTTTGTTTTTTCACCAATTCAGGAAGTGAGTCCAATGATCTGGCCCTGCGGCTGGCCAGACATTTTACAAGCAGTAAGGAAACCATTGTCCTGGACGGAGCCTATCATGGAAACCTGATTTCCCTGATCGAGATCAGTCCTTATAAACACAATGGCCCTGGTGGACAGGGTGCGCCTGATTATGTCCACACGGTTCCAATGCCCGATTCCTTTCGAGGGAAATACCGTGGAACAGATGCTGGATCAGCGTATGCCCAGGAAGTAAAATATATTCTTGACAGGATTCACAGCAATGGGAAGCGGATATCTGCCTTCATTGCTGAGCCGCTCATGGGCTGCGGCGGGCAGTTGATCCCTCCAGACGGTTTTTTTATAGATACCTTCCAGCTCGTGCGGAACGCAGGCGGCTTATGTATCGCAGATGAAATTCAGATCGGTTTCGGCCGGATGGGGGAGCATTACTGGGGCTTCGAGACCCAGGGCCTGATACCAGATATTGTTACACTTGGAAAATCCATGGGTAATGGACATCCTCTCTCAGCGGTTGTAACCACCCGGGAGATTGCAGATAGATTCAACAACGGAATGGAGTATTTTAATTCCTTTGGCGGAAACCCAGTCTCATGTGCTGTTGGGCAGGCTGTTTTAACCGTAATTGAAGAAGAAAAATTGCAGCATAATGCCCTGGAAGTTGGAGATACTCTTAAGAGACTGCTTACAAAATTAAAACAGAATCATTCCATCATCGGGGATGTCCGCGGGAACGGTTTATTCCTTGGAATAGAGCTGATCAAGGATCATAAAACCCTTAAACCGGCAGCCACTGAAGCGGATCAGATTGTAAATAAAATGAAAGAAAAAGGTATCCTTCTCAGCACAGATGGTCCAGATCATAACGTGATCAAGATAAAACCGCCAATGGTTTTCACCAAGGATAATGCTTTTTTTCTAGTGGAAACCCTGGACAATATTCTATCTTTTCCTGACACCAGTTCAGAATATTAATTTCTGACGGCAAGAAGGTTATCTTTCTCTATAATTTTCCTTAAATTAGTCAACCGATGAACGGGAGAGTTGTACCCGTTTTTCAGCGGTTTAACTAAAAACCGATTATCATCGTAATGAATACAGAGGATAAAACATGGCAAATCCCATGATAGCTATCCTGGTCGTAGGGATAATATCCGCCGTTTTTGGTGCACTATTAATCTTCGCACCAGAAGTGATCTTAAAGGCAGAGCGTCAGGCAAACCGTTTGTTTATGACTGACACTGCGTTCTTAAAAAATCGAATTCCAATCGGCATCGGGATGCTTGCAGCATCAGCCTTTCTTGGCTATACCTATGCCGCAGACCCCTTAAATGAAATCGTATTCCTGGTTACAGCGATCCTGGCAGGTATTTTTGGCCTGTTGCTTCTTGTATCTCCAAATACGATTCTACAGGCGGAGCGCCAGGCCAATAAACTATACATGACCGATGCTTTTTTTCTAAAACATCGTGTCCTGATCGGGGTTGGTCTTTTAGCAGCTTCGGCCTTCATGGTTCGCACTTACTTCACTTTTGCATAATAAAAGGCTAGGGAGTAATCATTGAATCTATTTGATTCAATAGGATTAAAAGCGGACCCATTTTCAACGTCCCCAAATGTCGATCTGTTCTATCCTGCTGTTGAGCATCGCCAGTGCCTCGAAGGATTGGAACTGGCCATCAGGATGCGCCGTGGCCTATCGGTAATCCGTGGTGGAATTGGTGTTGGGAAAACCACCATCAGCCGGAAACTGATTCAAAACTTTAAAGCAGAATCGGATGATTTTGATTTCTATTTGATCCTGGATCCAAAATTCGAATCTGAGATTATTCTCCTGAAACATATTATCGAACTGTTTGGGGTGAACGAGATGGCTGAATCGGTCCAGGATTGCCGAAACATTATTGAGAACTACCTGCTCAAGGTTGGCGTTGAACAGGGGAAGACCCTTGTCCTTATTATAGATGAAGGCCAGAACCTCCCTGGGGAGATGCTGGATGTATTTCGGACACTTCTAAACTTTGAAACAGATGATTTCAAGCTACTGCAGTTGATCATTTTTGGACAACCTGAAATGGGGACCATGATCCACAACTACCCTAATTTTGAAGATCGCATTTCCTTTGATTTTGAGATAGGCCCCATAGCACTGGAAGACATGAAAGGCATGATTGACCACCGTATTGAAGTTACGGGCGGCACTGCAGGCAGCTGGTACACAGAAAAGGCTGTCCTAAAAATCCATAAAAATACCCAGGGATATCCAAGAAAGGTTACCCAGCTTTGTCACCAGCTCCTTTTGACCATGATGAGTGAAGAAAAAAGCGAGATTAATGAAGAGATGGTTCAGCGGGTTATTGCAGGTAAAGTGAATACGGGTGGACTGTTGCAGCAAAAGAAAAAGAATTACAATCAGATTGCTGTGAATAAACTTTTAGATGTCCTTAGAAAGGACGATCCTAAAGATACAGCTACAGAACCGGAACAGGTTAGAGATGATGATCATGATGACGATTGGATTGGTGGTAGTAAACCACGGGAAGAACCTATCATTGAAAGTCCGAACCCGACGGAACCTGAGAAAACAATTCCTGTGGATGGTATACAAGAAGATAGCTCGATCCCTGCCGGTGATTCTGGTGAAATGCCTGTCCAGAAAGGATTTACAGAAAAAGAAGATGACAAGGATGAATTGCCTCAGCCCGGCAGATATCCATCTCAGATCCCATCGAAAAAGATTCCCCTGGATAATGTTATTCTAGGCATTAGCGTGGACAGCGGCCGTATTGCTTCTGCTCTTATTGAAGAAAATAAGGGGGTTAAATCCTTACTCATCTGTGATGTTTTTTCAGCAGACATTCGAAACCTGGATCCTGTAAAAGACCCATCCGATTTCTCAAAAGCCTGCCAAAATGCGATGACCCGTTTGGAAGATGATTTTTCAGATAGAGATGATATATATAAATCAGCTTCAAAATCACTTAACGGAAAAGACGCAGTCGCTATCAATATTAATAATGATCGTATGTTAATGAAGCTGGTTGAAGTACCAAAAGAGAATAAAAAAGAAAAAAACCAGATCATTGAATGGGCAATCAAAAAAGGTCTATCCTTCCCCGCTGAAGATGCAATATTTGATCATACTCTCGGTTACAATAACCACTACTATGTAGGCGTTGGAGATAAAAATGCCTTGATTGGGACCAGCTCGTATTTGACAAAATTAGGATGGGAAATCCGCTGGTGGCACCCTACGGCACAAGCCATTTTTAATGCATTTATCTGGAACTATCCTGAGCACGTGCAAAAGACAACCCTGATCCTTCATTTTGGGGAGAATACCAGTCTTATTCTTGGATGCTCTCGAGGAAAATTAAGGATGGTTGAATCCCTTCGGATTGGGGTTCAGACCCTGACCGATGCCTTAAGGGACCAGGGACACTCTACTGAAAATTGGCATCAACGCAATGAGTTCCAGGTACCGGAGTCCTTTATCCGCGCCATGGGGAAAAAAGTAGCCCAGGGCAAGCACGATGATATTTTCAGACCTGTTTTTGATAGCTGGCGGCAAGAGATAGACCGTACCATAAACAGCATTCGTAAAAAATTTACAATAACCGATGATACACAGATCCTATTAAGTGGCTCCGTGGGTGATATTTTACATTTTGATGCGTACATTGAAGGAACCTTGGGACTCACCACACAATTTTTAAATCCCATTCGGAACCTTGCTTTTTCTGCAAGCAGCATTAATCGGGAAAGCATATCCTACAACCCTACTCTTTTGACAGCAGCGATCGGTTCTGCTCTACACCTTAATAGATCTGTGAATGTGTTACCAGAAAAGCTTAAGCAGGATGAGATTTTAAGATGGATAAATAGGGCCGGCATTTTAGCAAGCGCTGCAATCCTGGTCATCTTTTTTGGAATGTCATTATTCACAAAATTGAATATCAATTCCCTTCAATCTGAGATTGCCCCTATGGAGCAAGAAACCAATGAAATTTCATATGTAGAGCAGGAGCATGTTTCACTATCTGATTATAAGACGAATGTTAGAGAGCAGTTAGATGTATTGAGCTATGATACGGAATATTTTAATCGGATTCTGGCAATAAACAGGTTCTTAAGCTATTACACTCCCAGAGAGATTAGCATTGAAGAACTAAATTTTCAGGAAGGCTGGGAAATAAAAGCTTATCAAAAAGTGGGCCGTGATCTTGTTAAAGTTATTCGCAAGGAAGATGAACACCTTAGAGTTGTTCGTGTTGCTGGACAGGTAAAAGCCAATACTGCTCTATTGAATGACCATTTTGATAATTTTGTTGGTACGCTTCAAGAATCAGGGCTCTTCCAAGATATTGAAATAATGACCGAAGTATCTAAAGCGCATTTAGGAAAAGATCATTTACAGTTTGAGCTCAAATGTATAATCTGATGGATCAGTTTTTAAAAAATCAGAAATATATTTTTATCTCAATTTTCGGGGGCCTAATAATCATTGGTCTGGCATGGTATTTCCTTCTTCACCAAGACCTATCTAAGCAATACAAGAGATCCAAACAAGCAAAAACGATCCTTACAAAAGAAACAAATAAATTTAGGGAAATGGAATCCCAGATCGCTGCTATGCAGACAGAGTGGGATACGCTAAACACCGAGTTTGAAATGGTAATAGGAAAGATCCCTGATAAAAGAATTTATCAAAATGTAACGGATTACCTTTACTCCCTAATTTTAAATCATGGTTTAAAAGTCGAAAATTATTCTCCTTCAAATGCATATATAGATAAGAAAACTATTTTGCTACCGGAAACCGGAGAAGAGATCACGGTGGAAAAGATTCCTATTGATATTACTCTTAAGGGATCATTTATAAACTTCGGGCAATTATTAGAGTCCATGTTAACCAGCCGCTACAGGTTGACAGCATCTAACATAGAAATAATTCATAAAGAATCTACATCCGTCCAGACAATCCGGCTTATATCCTATGCCTATGTCCAATCCACAATAAAAAAGCCAATGGCTCAATCAGTAAAGCCAGTGGTTAGTAAAAAAAATCCTCCCCTTAAAAATACGATTGATGCAAACGTTAAAACCGCTAGCAGTAAGAAGAAACCAATCGTTAAAAACAAAACTTCTGGAATCCCCGATAGTCTACAGGGTGTACCTGAAATGTGGCTGGAACCAGCCACAGAATCTATTGAAGAATCTGCACTCATTACTGAAGCCAAGCCCACAACAGAACCCAAACCGGCTAATCCAAAGAAAAAAGGTCCTGCTGTTGCTCCAGTGGTAAAAGAAGAAACTCCTGGTAAGGTATCAGAAGTTAAACAGGTCTTTCATAGTATCGTGATTCTGGATTCCAAGGTTTGTAAAAAAGTTAAAAACAACCAGCCTTTGAACCCTGGGAGGGTATTCCCCACGGATATTGGGAGGGTATATTGTCACTCATTATTGGATAATAACACCGGTAAACATAATGACATTTATCATATCTGGTACATGAATGAAGAAATGAAAGCAAAAGTCCGGATCCGGGTCCGAGACGGGAAAGAGATCCCTGCTGTTTCACACAGGGAAGTGGCAGAATCTGATAAAGGAATCTGGAAAGTGGAGATCACAGATAGCGATAAAAAGATTTTGGACACAATTATTTTTGAGTTAGTTTAAATTCTAACATATCATGACACCGAGACTTAGGATCTTATCTATAGGACTTGCTCTGTCCCTATCATATGCTATTTATGACTATATCGATAGGAACAGTAACAAGAAACCTGTGGTTCAAAAGAAAAAGGTTAGCAAAGCCCGCCCATCAACAGCCCGAGTGAGTCTAAGCCGGGGTGTAGCCCTAAAAAAACGAATAGCAGAAAGAGAAAAAGGAAAGAAAAAAAAGGATAGAATAATCCCACAAAAAGATTTTCTGCCTATCTCTGAAGATATATCCATGTTAGAAGGCTGGTCACGGAATCCTTTTGTCGAAATGTATGAACCGGCATCAATAACTAATCAAATAACCAATCAACCTGTAGTTGAAGAACCTGTATTTGCATCCCTGGATGGTTTAAATATTGAGACCGCAGTCCGAATGGGTGACAAAGCTTTCGTTACAATAAACGGCCAAACATTTAAAGAAGGCGATTTAATCAATAATATAGTTATTGAAAGAATTGAAAACGAAAAAATTATATTTCGCATGGGTAAAACAAAGATCATTAAAGATGTTGGCACGTAAAGCCTTAATCACAGCTCTATTGCCAATAATAGCTACTATTTCTGGGCAAGAACTCCCGAAGCACTTCCCCCTGGATAAGGAAGGGGAGCAGTACGATCTGAACCAGAAAATGTCAATCAACATGAAAGACTCTGATATAAAAAATGTCCTCATGCTGATTGGTGAGCTCACCGGACTCAATATTGTTATCAGCCCATCCGTAAAGGATACGATCACAGCTTCTCTGGAAAATGTATCAGTGAAAGCCGCTTTTGATGCTATCCTGAAGCCCAATGGTTATAGCTACTTTACCCAGGAAAATATTATCATTGTGAAGGATATGGGTATTGATATGGTGGGTGAATTGGAGACTGTGGTTATCAAGTTAAAATACATCAACGCTAAAGATTTATCATCACCACTAGGAGCTGTATTTACGGACCGCGGAAAAATGCAGAGCTTCACCCCCCTGGTTACAAGTTCAGGAGGCAATGCTCCATCTAACATTATTATAGTCTCAGATGTTCAGGATAACATACCCCATGTTCTAGACATGATTAATCAATTGGATTTGGCAATCCCGAATATCAATATCGCTGTGAGATTTATTGAAACAAATCTTGACACATCCCGCGGTCACGGAATTGATTGGTCCAAATCAGCGCCCATACAGATTGGCGAGACAAACGATGATAGTTCTTTTTCCATTCCTATTAGCCTCTCTAATGTAGCAATTGCAACCCTAAAGCCAGCACAATTAGTATCCGCTTTGAAAATAATTCAAGCCCGTGGTCGGTCAAAATTATTGTCAAGCCCCCAGGTAACAACCTTGGATAATCATGAAGCGGAAACATCTACAACTACAACAGTCTATATCGCAGGGGACGTAAGAAACAATAAACAGAGCAGCAGCGCGGATGGTCTTACAGGGACCACTATTTTTGGGAATATTGGTCAGGACCGGGTATCAGAGAAAGATATAGGGATCGAATTAAAGGTCACCCCCCGGATCAACGAAGTAACTAAAATAACTTTATTGGTTGATGCAACTGTTGAAGCCTTACTCTCAGCAGCAGAGATCAACACAGATAAGCCTCGATCCACAACACGCACTGTGAAGACACAGGTAACGGTTAATGATGGTGATACCGTGATTATTGGTGGATTGATCGCAGAAAATGTACTGGAAAATAAAAAATTTATACCTATTCTAAGCAGTATCCCATTTGTGGGTAAAATGTTTCAATCGCTATCAATCACAAAAGAACAGCGTGAACTGTTGATCTTTATCACTCCTAACATAATCGGATAAACACTTCGTGCAGAAAAATCTACCATACATTCTCATTGCTTTTAGCGTTGCCGCAGTGGTCTGCCTGCTCTCATTTTTTGATCTCTATGATAATTTCGAGAACAGCCTATTGGATATGAGGTTTAAGAACCGCGGTTTAGTAGAAATCCGGGATGACATTGCCACGGTGGATATAGATACGGATGCATTGGCAACCATTGGTAAATGGAGCCCCTGGAGCAGGGACAAGCACCTTCCTGTTATTAAGACCGCTGCAGAGCATGGAATGGATGCATTCTTATT
>Ga0208765_1001237_pt1 | contig 15786 bp, 13 predicted proteins | sample ETNtaG_2_FD_185783 | JGI IMG/M metagenome (GOLD analysis project Ga0208765, IMG submission 185783) | Marine microbial and viral communities from oxygen minimum zone, Eastern Pacific Ocean - ETNP201406SV203 (SPAdes) (version 2) | ecosystem: Environmental > Aquatic > Marine > Oceanic ... | reverse complement strand
TGAATCCAGTCAACCCGGCCAGCCAGGTCCTCGGCACTGTCAGCCCACATCAGGCGCGATGGGTCAGCCCTCGGGAACAGCCCCAGCTTCACCGCCGAGGGCCAGTCACGCTCGACGGCCACTCGTAGACGGTCCTCAGCATCAGGGGCCGGGTCCCAGGCCACCACGTCATGACCGCGGGCCAGTACCCGGACTGCCCAGCCGGCACCGATAACCCCGGTGCCCACCACACCGACCGTTCGCACGGGATCGGTCACCCTTTGATCCTCAGCTGATCTGCAGGGTTTGACGAGCGTCAGCGGGTGACTGGATCCGGGCACCTATCAACTCGACGATGCGGATGGCCTTCTCAACCAACTGGGCGTTGGTGGCCAGCACTCCCCGCTCCAGGTAGAGGTTGTCCTCGAGCCCGACCCTCACGTGTCCACCCAACATCACCGACTGGGCCACCATGGGCATCTGCATAGCCCCCAACCCGAACGAGGTGAACTCGGCCTCGTCGGGCAGCCGGTTCACCATGGCCTGCAGGATCCCCACGTCCAGCGGCGTGCCGTAGGGAATTGAGAGGCAGAGTTGGATCCAGTACGGGGCGTCGATCAGGCCCTCAGCGATCATCGTCTCGGCGAACCACAGGTTGCCGGTGTCGAACACCTCAAGCTCGGGCCGCACGCCCAACTCCCGGACCCGCTCGGCCATGATCCTCAGCATCGCCGGCGTGGACACGTAGACCTCATTGTGGTCGCCGAAGTTCAGCGACCCACAGTCCATGGAGCAGATGTCGGGGCGGATGGCCTCAACGTGGGCCAGGCGATCCAAACCGCCGACCAGGTCGGTGCCGGGCTGCCAGTCCATCGGCGCATCGTCGGGGCCGACGTTGAGATCGCCGCCCATGCCGGCTGTCAGATTGACCACCACGTCGGTGTTCTTCTCTCGGATCCGGTCGACCACCTCGCGGTAGAGATCCACGGTCCGCGTGCCCTTCCCGGTGTCCATGTCGCGCACGTGACAGTGGACGATGGCCGCCCCAGCCGACGCGGCGTCCACCGCCGAGGAGGCGATCTGTTCCGGTGTGACCGGTACGTGCTCGCTACGGCCGGTTGTGTCGCCCGCTCCGGTCACGGCGCACGAGATGATGACGTCACGGTTCATAGATCGGGTCACTAGGCCCCCTGCTTCCCGTCTCCCTCCTGACCGGGAGGGTGACTGTCCCACTGTTGTATTACCTGTCCCATTGTCCCGAGAACGGGCCTTGCGTAGGCTTACCCTCGGCCCGGATCACCGTCCCGATAAGGGCGGGGAGGCCCGGTCCGTCCCAGAATCCGCGCAGGTTACCCCGCCGTCCGCACTACATGTGCCGGCGTCGGCGTGCCGAAGGAGCAACCATGAAGATCCTGTTCGCAGACGCCCTGCCCGAGGCGTACGTCGACCTCTTGGCCCAGCGGGGCGACGAGTGCACCGTCTCACCCGAATTGGGTGCCGACGACATCCCCGACGCCATCGAGGGCTACGACGTGCTGGTCGTCCGTAGCACCAAGGTCACCGCCGAGACCATCGGCCGCTCCAACCGCCTCGGCCTGATCGTTCGGTCAGGCGCTGGCACCAACACCATCGACTGCCAGGCGGCCGCCGATGCCGGGATCTACGTGTGCAACGTGCCAGGCACCAATTCGATCGCGGTGGCCGAACTCACCCTCGGCCTGCTGCTGGCCGTCGACCGCCACATCCCGGCAGCCACCAGTGACCTCAAGAACGGCATGTGGGACAAGGAGGGCTACTCGGAGGCCGACGGCCTCATGGGTAAGACCTTTGGCGTGGTCGGCGTGGGCGAGATCGGACTGGCCGTTGCCGAACGGGCCCGCTCGTTCGGGATGACGGTGGTCGCCGAACGCAAGGCTGACCGGCGAAACGACGTGGAAGCCCGGATTCGGTCCATCGGCATCCGCCTCGTCGAGAACCTCGACGAGTTGGTGGCCGAGTCCGACATCATCTCGATCCACGTGCCTGGTGGCGAGTCGACCGAGAGCCTGATCGACGAGCACCTCCTGGGCCTGATGAAGCCCGGTGCCATTCTGATCAACACCAGCCGCGGCGAGGTCGTCGATGAGGAGGCGCTCATTGCCGCCATGGACGACAAGGGCATCCGGGCCGGCTTGGACGTATTTCGCGATGAGCCGGACAGCGGTGCGGGGGAGTTCACCTCGGCACTGGCCTCCCACCCCAACGTGATCGGCACCCACCACATCGGGGCGTCGACTCAGCAGGCCCAGGACGCCACCTCGGCCGGCACCGTAGATGTGATCGAGGCCTACCGGGCCGGTGACCCGACGAATTGCGTGAACGTGGTTCGGACCCGGGTGGGTTCGGCCACCATCACCATTCGGCACTTCGATCGGGTGGGCGTGCTGGCCGCCGCCCTCCAGGTGCTGCGACGGGGCGACATCAACGTCCAGACCATGGCCAACAAGGTCTTCCATGGGTCCAACGCCGCCATGGCCATCATTGACGTGGTGGGTGGCATCAGCGATGACGTGACCAGTGAGTTGGCCGGCCTGGACAACGTGATCCAAGTCCAGATCACTGCCCGTGACGAGTAGGACCGGCCGATGAGCGTCCTGCGCCCCTTCCCGGGGCTGGTCGTCGATCCGAAGTGGGCCGACCGGGTCACCACCGGACCCTATGACGCCTATACGGCAGCCGAGCGGGTGGCCATCGCCGAGTCGAACCCGTACAGCTTCCTGAACGTCACCCGGTCACAGGAGGACGTGCCGGCCGAGTGGCACGACGACGTGGACTGGCTGATCGGCCAATGCGCCGAGTCGATGCAGCGGATCTACGACGCGGGTGCCTACAGGTCCCACGACGAGCCTTCGCTGTTCCTGTACCGGTTGGAGGTCGGCGACCACGTCCAGACGGGGGTCATGGGCCTGGTCCCGGTGACCGAACCGGGCGACCGGCGGGTGCTGCGCCACGAGGCGGTCCGTCCCGGCCGGGCCGACCTGCTGACCCGGCACCTGCTCGAGGTCGGCATGTCGTCCAGCCCCATTTCGTTGACCTACCGGACTGACGACGTCCTGGATGCCGCCATCGCCACCGGCTGTGCCGGCGAACCGGTCCTGGAGGCGGACGGGGACGGCATCCACCAGACCGTATGGGCACTTTCCGGTGAAGCCGCTGACGCCCTGATAGTCGCTATGGGTGACCGCCCGCTATACGTCACCGATGGACACCACCGGCTGGCCGCAGCGGTCGAGGCCCTGCACCGGAACCCGGGAATCGACGGGAGCCATCCGCTGCAGTGGACCCAGGCCGTCTTGTTTCCCGACGCTGAGATGCAGGTCCTCGCCGCCCACCGACGGGTGGGCGACCGCACTGGTCGATCGGCCGAGGACCTGATCGCCGCCCTCTCGACGGTCGGTCACCTCACGCCGTGTACCGGCGTCGCCGAGGCTCGACCGGATGGACCCGGCGCGGTCGGTATCTACGTCGCCGGCCGATGGTTCTCCATGGACCTGCCGGCAGCGTCGGGGGACCGGGCCGTTGACCGGCTTGACGTGTCCCGCCTCCAGGACTCGATCCTGGCCCCGGTGCTGGCCATTACCGACCCGGGTTCGGATCCGATGATCGACTACGTGCCCGAGCCGGTGGGAATCGACTCGCTCGTCGAGCGCTGCGACGCCGACCAGCGGATCGGCTTCGTCCTCCACCCCACTTCGGTGGCCGAGATGATGGCTGTGGCCGACGAGGACGGACTCATGCCCCCCAAGTCGTCGTACTTCGAGCCCAAGCCCCGGTCCGGCGTGTTCGTGCGCCGCCTCGACCGTGAGGGTCTGGGCGCCTGACCGGGCCCGTTGCACCGTTCGACGGGAAGACGGCCGGTGTGGCCGCCCAGCAGACAGTGGCGCCGTTCCCGATGGACGACAGAACCGCGGTCAACTCCGCCGGCGACGAACCTCTTCGGTGATGGCCGGGATGACCTGGTGCAGGTCCCCAATCACTGCGTGGCCAGCCCGAGTGACCATGTTGGCCTCCTGATCGGTGTTGATCGCCAGGATGTTCTTGGCCGCCATGGCTCCCACCCAGTGCTGGATGGCGCCAGAGATGCCGCTGGCTATGTAGATCTCCGGTGCGATCCGGGTCCCGGTCTGGCCGACCTGGTCGCTGTGGGGTCGCCAACCGTTGTTGGTCACCGCACGGGAGCACCCGACCACGCCGCCTAGTTCGGCGGCTAACTCCTCCAGGGGAGCGAACGCTTCGGCTGATCCGACGCCGCGGCCGCCACCTACCACCACCGGCGCTGTGGACAGGGTGATGCCCTTGGTCAGTACCACCCTGTCGGTCACCACGGTGCGGACCAAGGAGTCATCCAGGTTCGGGCTGAACGCCGACAGGATGCCGGCCGCAGGCTCATCGGCGACCGCCGCCTCAACGGCATGGTGGGCCACCGTCACCAGATGGACATCGGCGGTAAGCGTGGTGTCTTCGAGCAGCGAGCCGCCCCACTGGACACGGGTCATGGTCCAGTTCCCGGAACCGTCCCCCATCGGGTCGACGCTGTGGCAGTTGGCCACGAACGGCTGGTCGAGGCGGGCGGCCACCTGAGCCACCACCTCGTTGCCACGGTCCGTGCCGCAGGCCAGCACGGTGGTCGCCCCGAGACTGTGTACCAACTGCACCACCGTCTCGCCCCACGCCTCGGGACCGAAGTCGGTCAGCACCGGGTGTGAGGCAACGTGCACGACCTCCGCACCGTGGGTCCCTAGGTCGACAGCGGCAGCCTCAGCGCCCTCGCCGATGACGACCGCGGCCAGCTCGAGGCCGGCGGCCGCAGCCAATGGTCGCGCGAAGGTGAGCGCCTCCAGCGAGGCCTCCGAGAGGTTGCCCCGGTCGTGATCGCAGACGACGAGCAGACTCATGGCAGCACCCCCAGTTCCTCGAGCAGGTCCACGACTGCCGGAGCGGCCTCCGTGCCGGTGCCCAAGATCACCGTCTCGCTGATCTGCTCTACCGGTCGGTGCAGGCGCACCCTCGTCTGGCCGCCGACATCGGCGGCCCGTTCGTCGGTGGCTACCACGGCCTTCTTGGAGGCCAGCCGGCCCTTCATGGTCGGGTAACGCGGGAGGTTGAGGCCCTCCTTCACGCCGAGCACTGCCGGCATGGGCAACTCGTAGACCTCGAAGCCGCCGTCGATCTCCCGGCGGGCCGAAACGACGCCGGTGGACGTGTCGCCGCCCACCTCAATCCCCTTGATGCCGTTGACCACTGGTCGGTCCAAACGATTGGCTACCCGGATCCCGACCTGGAAGCCTCCGGCGTCGGCCGACTCGTTCCCGAACAGGATCAGGTCGAACGCACCGTCAGTGGTCTCGACCTCGGCAATCGCTTCGGAGAGAGCCGTCGCGGTGCGTTGCGGGTCCCAGTCCACCTCGTCGATGGGGATCAGCACGAAGTGGTGGGCTCCCACGCTGGCCGCGTACCGGAGTTGCTCCTCGGCCTCGGTCGGGCCGAGGGTCATGACTGTGACCTCACCACCGTGGGTCTCGGTTAGTTGGACGGCCTCCTCCACCGCGCACTCCTCGTGCGGACTGGTGGTGAAGCCCAGGTGGGCAGCGTCGACGGCCTGGCCGTCGACGGTGACATTGATGCGGGCGCCGGGAGCGGGGACGCGCTTGACGCAGACGAGGATCCTCATACGCGCTGGATCAGGCCTTCATCCGCGTGTCGTCCGGATCGAAGACGGCACCGGTGGACGCCACCTTCACTGGGTACAGCTCATTCATGTACATCACCTGTAGATCGGTCCCGGGCACGGCCAGCTCTCGCGGGAGGTAGGACATCAGCAGGTGCTTTGCCACCGACGGGCCGTGGCCCGCCGAGGTGACCCTGCTACACCGACCGTGGCTGTCCACGATGCGACGGCCGTCGGCGTCCAGGATTGGCTCGTTGCCGCCCATCATGTGGCGATCCCGGCCTTGGCCGTCGGTCTGGTTCTCGACGGTGAGGGTGCACATCAGCACCTCCGGGTCACCGGCCTCTCGAGCCGCTTGGTAAGCCTCCCGTCCGATGAAGTCCGCTGCCTTTAGCTTCGGCCGGGCCAGGCCGGCCTCCAGTGGGTTGTACTCGCTCTCCAGCTCGGCGCCCATCAGGCGGTACCCCTTCTCGAGGCGACCCGACGAGCCGTATACGCCACCACCGGTCGGGCGGATGCCTAGGTCGGCGCCAGCCTCCATGAGGGCGTCCCAGAGAGCGGGGCCGTTGTCCCAAGCCGTGTAGATCTCCCAGCCGGTGTCGCCCACGTACGAGATGCGGAACAGTTGTACGGGCAGACCGGCCACCTCGGCGTCGATGATCGAGCCGTAGGGGGAACCGTCCTGACTCAGGTCCTGGCCCGTTAGTTGGGACAACACCGCCGGGGCATTGGGTCCCCAAAGGCCGAGCGTGGTCAACTGTCTGGTGATATTGGAAAAGTTCACCGAACCGTCGGTCGGCATGTGGCGTCGGGTCCAGAACTCGTCCCGGCCTCCGTCGAACACGCCGGTCACGATGCGCATGCTGTCTTCGCCGAGGCGCATCATGGTGAGGTCTGAGTGGAAGCCGCCGTCAGGTGTCAGCCACGGGGTGTAGACCGACCGACCGACGGCCACGTCGACCTTGTTGACGGCTAGGCGCTCGGCGTACTCGATGGCCCCCGGTCCGGTGAGTTCGTAGATCTGAAAGGCGCTCAAGTCGACTACGCCACAGTGCTCGCGCATGTTGAGGTGTTCGCCGGTGGTGATGGGGCTCCACCAGCGGTTGTCCCACTCCACCTCGCGCTCGGAGAGGTCGTACCGCTCCACGAGGTCGGCGTTGCTGCCATACCACTGCGGACGCTCCCATGTCCGGGCCTGGAAAAACATCGCCTCGAGGTCCTGTTGGCGGGAGAAGTAGGGACCGACGGCAAGGTTGCGGCGTCCCTCCCACTGCTCAGCCGGGTGGACTATGCCGTAGGTCTTGTTGAAGCTCTCGTCGGCGCGGGACCAGATGTGCTCGTTGGTCCGCTCCTCGTCGTAGAAGCGGGAGATGTCAGCACCGTGGACGTCGATCACCCGGGGGTAACCGTGGGTCATCCACTCGGCGACCACCTGGGCCATGCCCGGACCCTCCTTGACCCACACCGCTGCTGCCGACCAGAGGTTTCGCACCTCGGTGGTCTCGCCGAGGCACGGCATGGTGTCGGGGGTGAGCGAGAGCAAGCCGTTGATGGCGTACTTGATCTCGGCGTCTCCGAGCATGTCCATCAACTCAATGGCCGACTCCATCTGGTCGTCGAAGTCGTCCGGGGTGAACGGCATCTCCGTCGGCGATAGCGCGGCCTCAGCGTTGGATGGGATCTCGTCCGGGTGGTGAAGGATCGGCCGGTGGCCGTACGACCCGACCTCCATGGAGCCCGCGGACTGCCGCTCATAACAGAAGGTGTCCATGTCGCGGACGATCGGATAGCCGATCTCGTTGTTGGTCTCGGCGAGGACGTCCATGGGGCCCACGTCGGCCATCTGGTGGACGGTGGGAACCAGTGGGATGGTGGCACCGGCCATGTTGGCGATGCGGTTGGACCAGACGCCACAGGCCACGACCACGAAGTCGGCCTCGACGGTACCTTTGTCGGTCACCACGGCCTTGACGGTGGTGATGCCACCCTCGCCCTCGACGGTCTCGATATCGAGCACTTCGGTGTTGGCGAAAACTTGGCAGCCAACCGTCTCGATGGCCTCACGGCGCATGATGGTGCCCGTCTCGAGCGAGTCCACCACCGACACCGTCGGACAGTAGAAGCCACCGAGAATGACGTCAGCATTGATGAACGGCACCAGTTCCTTGACCTCGGCGGGGCTCAGCATGTGGGCCTCGATGCCCCATGCCTTGGCTGATGTCATGCGGCGGGTGAGCTCGTGCATCCGCTCAGGGGTACGGGCTACCTCGATACCGCCAGAATCCACCGACATGTCCATGTCGCGAAACTGGTTGGCGCTCTGCTCACCGAGCAGGGCCATCTCCTTGTTGTGATCCACCGGGAAAATGAAGTTCGAGGCGTGGCCGGTCGAACCTCCGGGGTTGGGCAACGGGCCCTTGTCCAGTAGGACCAGGTCGGTCCACCCCAGACGGGCCAGGTGGCCGACGATGCAGTTGCCGACAATGCCGGCACCGATCACGACGACGTTGGCGCGAGTCGGGAAGTCACTCATTCGATTGTTCTCCTACGACACGGCCCGGGACGATCCGACCATGGAGGTGGGATCGACCGGGGACGGTTGGGTGTTGCCCGACGGCAGACGCCGAGAGGCGTGGGGAGCGTACCCATCCCCTCCCGAAGATGCTGGCGGAGGGGTAACTTTCGCGTCACGCGGTGGCGCCGGGACTCCGGTTCGCCGACACCGTGGATCTCAACCAGCGGAGGACCCCGATGACGGAACCACAGCGGGTGCTAATCACCGGAGGTGCCTCGGGCATCGGGCGGGCCATGGCTGAGGCGTTCAGCGAGGCGGGCGCCCGCGTCCACGTTGCCGACCTGGCCGACGCCCGCGGTGGCGAACCCGACGGCTGTGGCTTCACCGGGGTAGACGTATCCAATCCTGCCGGCGTCGATGACCTGTTCGAGGAGTTGCTAGCCCCGACCGACGCCGGAGGTCTCGGGGGTCTAGACGTGCTGTGTGCAAACGTCGGCATCGCTGGTCCGACCGGCCCGGTCGAGACCCTCGACGTTGAAGGCTGGGACCGGACCATGGCCGTCAACGTCCGCAGCGCCTTTCTCTGCTGCCGCCGGGCTGTTCCCGCCATGCGGGCCGCCGGGGGCGGTTCGATCCTGTTGACCTCGTCTACCGCCGGAATTACCGGGTTTCCGATGCGTTCTCCGTATGCGGCTTCCAAATACGCCATCGTCGGGCTGGGCGACACACTGGCCATGGAGGTGGGCGAGTTCGGGATCCGGGTGAACGTGCTCTGTCCCGGGTCGGTGGACGGCGACCGCATGGTCCGGGTGATCGATGCCGAGGCGGCGACCACAGGTGAATCGGCGGCCGACCTGCGGGCGACCTACGAGAAGCAGGTATCGATGCGGACGTTCGTGGAGGGCCGAGACATCGCGGCCATGGCCGTGTTCTTGGCCTCTCCGGCCGCCCGGTTCGTCAACGGTCAGACGATCTCTGTCGACGGGGGGCTCGAGACGCTCCGAACGACCTGGAGGACCTGAGCAGGGTCCCCGTCCGGCCCCGCGGGACCAGGTATCACGCCACGTGGCCCAGGGCGGCTGAGATCTCGGCGGCCGACGAGCGTGTCCGGTCGCTGACGATGTCCCGCAGTGTCGGATCGGGGAACCGGTAGCTCGGACCGTGACTGTGCAGGGCCCCCACCACGGCTCCGGACTGGTTGAACAGAGGGGCGGCCACCGAGTTAATGCCAACGGCGAACTCCTCTTCCATCCAGATATACCCAACCTCTCGGATCTCGGCGAGACGGCTTCGGATCTGCTCCGGATGGGTGACCGAGCTCGCCGTGTACCGATCCAACTTTCGGTCGAGGTACCGGTCGACGGCCCCCGCCGGCCAGTGGGCCAGGATGACCATGCCTGAAGGCACGATATGCATGGGCAGGCTGACCCCGGTCCAGTCACGGACCTGGACGGGGTTTGCACAGTCCAGTTGGCCGATGTAGTGGACGTCGTATCCGGCCGGGATAGACAGGCCCACCGCCTCCGCCACCAGGTCGACCAGTTCCTGCATGGTCTTCTGGGCCACGGTTAGCAAGCTCTGGGTCGGATCCACGCTGGCGGCCAAGGTCACTAGTGCCGGCCCGACCAGGTAGCCGTTTTCGTCGGGCATCCGCTCGACGGCGCCCAGCTGCTCGAGAGTGCCCAGGAGCCGAGCCACCGTGCTGGTGGGGAGGTCAAGCCGCCGTGACAGCTCGCTGATACCGGCTGGCTCGTCGGCTACTTCAGTCAGGATCTGGAAGGCCCGGTCGATGCTCTGGACACTCTCCACCTCTGTCCCCTCCCACCTGTCGGGTTCCCCGCCTGGAAGCCGTCCCGCTCCCAACCGGAGTGGACAACCTCGGGCCGGGCCGGATATTATTTCCCACCATACAGGATCTTCCCGCCTAGCGGGAAACCGGTTTCCGGCATTCCGGCTACCGTGACAACCATTCGACCAGCACATACGGCTGACCACGGGACGTGAAAGCGTCCCCCGATACGCAACGGAGCGCATCAATGGCCGAAGACACCGGTATTGAAGAAGAAATCATCCTGGCGGACCTCAGCGACGAGGACCTCACCGCCCAGATGCACGACGATCTCTACGACGGCCTCGCGGACGAGATCAGCGAGGGGACCAACATCCTCCTGGGTCGAGGTTGGGATGCCGGACGGGTCCTGAACGACGCCTTGGTTGCGGGCATGCGGATCGTGGGCATCGACTTCCGCGATGGCATCCTCTTCGTACCCGAGGTGCTGTTGGCCGCCAACGCCATGAAGGCTGGCATGGCCATCCTCCGGCCGCTGCTGGCCGAGACCGGTGCCGAGCCCATTGGCAAGGTGGTCATAGGAACCGTCAAGGGCGACATCCACGACATCGGCAAGAACTTGGTCGGGATGATGCTCGAAGGCGCCGGCTTCGAGGTCATCGATCTCGGGATCAACACCGACGTCGAAGAGTTCCTCGGGGCACTCGACGAACACAAGCCCGACATCCTCGGCATGTCGGCCCTGCTGACCACGACCATGCCCTACATGAAGGTCGTAATCGACACTCTCGAGGAGAAGAGCCTCCGCGAGGAGTACTCGGTGATCGTGGGCGGTGCCCCGCTAAACGAGGAGTTCGGCGAGGCCATTGGCGCGGACGCCTACTGTCGGGACGCCGCGGTGGCCGCCGAGACGGCCAGTCGCCTGGTCGCCGAGCGCCGGGCCGCGGCCGCCTGAACCCGACGGTGACCGAGCCCACCGGTGCCTCCATGGCATCCGGCGGGAGGACCCTCATCGTCGCCTGTGGCGCACTCGCCCGCGAGTTGCTCCAGGTGGTGGAGGCCAACGGCCTGTCCCACATCGACGTCGAGTGTCTGCCCGCCTCTTTCCACAACACTCCCGAGGTGATCCCCGACGCCGTGGCCACACGTGTCCGGGCGGCCACCGGCCGGTACCAGCGGATCTTCGTGGGCTACGGAGACTGCGGTACCGGCGGACGCCTCGACGTGGTCTGCAAAGAACTCGGTGTGGACCGCCTCCCCGGTGACCACTGCTACGAGTTCCTCGCCGGCAGCGAGGCATTCGCTGACCTGCACGCCGAGGAGCTGGGCACCTTCTTCCTCACCGACTATCTGGTGAAGCACTTCGACCGGCTCGTGGTGAAGGCGTTCTGGCTGGACACCCACCCCGAGATGCTCCACGCTGTGTTCGGCAACTACCGTCGCCTCGCCTACCTGTCCCAGATTGATGACCCTGACCTACTGGACCGGGCCCGGGTCGCCGCCGATCGGCTGGGCCTGTCGTTCGAGCATCGACCTACCGGTCTGTCCAACCTGGAAGCCCGGGTCCTAGTTGGGATTGGCTCCCGCCCCACGGACACCAATGACCCGGCTCCCGCAGGAACGCACTGAACTCATGGCCGCCGAACTCGTCACCATCTACTGGCGCGACATCCCCGCGCAGGTCACGGCCCAGAAGGGCCGAACCCGGGAGAAGGCCTTGCTTGACGCCCGCTTCCAGCACGCCATAGACCGGGCGGCCATGGCCGCCGGCATGGACGACACCGACTCCTACATCGCCCAGTGGCGCCGCGAGTCAACCCCGCTGTCGGACGACATGGCCACCGCGGTGGCCGACGAGATCGCCCGTATCGACGCCGCCTACGACCGGGAACGCCTCGAGCACCTGGTGCAGGCCGGCGGTATCGAAACCTGACCCCCGTCCACCCGGACCACACACCCTTGAACAGAGAGCCGTCACCCAGATGACCGACACCATCCTCAGCTCCCCCAGCCGCGAAGTGGCCATCGGCTTCGGCCGACCATTCGTGATGATCGGCGAGCGCATCAATCCCACCGGCCGAAAGCTCCTCGCCGAGGAGATGAAGGCCGGCGACTTCAGCCGGGTGGAAGCCGATGCCATCGCCCAGGTGGAGGCCGGAGCCCAGATGCTGGACATCAACGCCGGCATCCCGCTGGCCGACGAACCAGCCCTGCTGGCCCGCGCCGTCCAACTCGTGCAGTCGGTGGTCGACGTTCCACTGTCTATCGACTCGTCGATCATCGAAGCCCTGGAGGCCGGCCTCGCCGTCTACGAGGGCAAGCCGTTGGTTAACTCGGTCACCGGCGAGGACGACGTATTGGAGAGGGTCCTACCGCTGGTAGCCCGCACTGGCGCCGCGGTGGTGGCTATCTCCAACGACGACACCGGCATCTCCGAGGACCCCGACGTGCGCTTCGCCGTGGCCAAGAAGATTGTCGAGCGGGCTGCCGACCACGGAATCCCCTCATCAGATGTGGTGGTGGACCCTCTGGTGATGCCCATCGGTGCCATGGGCACCGCAGGCCAGCAAGTGTTCCGACTGGTCCGACGGCTCCGCGAGGAACTCCAGGTCAACACGACCTGTGGTGCGTCCAATGTCAGCTTCGGTCTGCCAAACCGGCACGCCGTGACCGGCACCTTCCTGGCTATGGCCATCAGCCACGGCATGACGTCGGCCATCATGAGCCCGATGCATCCCGAGGTGAAGGCGGCCATCCAGGCCGCAGACGTGCTGACCGGCGCCGATACCAACTGCGCCTCGTGGATCCGCCAGAACCGTGACCCGGAGGCTGCCGGTGGCGCCCGAGAACGCCGCGGCAACCGGCGTCGCCAGTCCGCCTGAGCTGGGATCCGAACCCGAGCTGGCACCCGACCATGACCGAACCCGTCGAGCACCTGGTGGTCTTCACGCCGTCGGGGCTGCGCGGGTCGGTGCCCGACGGCACCACAGTGCTGGACACGGCCCGTCGGCTGGGCGTCGACCTGGACTCGGTATGTGGCGGCCGAGGGATCTGTGGCCGCTGCCAGGTGGTTCCTACTTTCGGCGAGTTCGCCAAGCACGGGATCACCGCCACTACGAACCACATCTCCGGACGCGGCACCACCGAGGAGAAGTACCGGGGGCGCCGTCCACTAACCGGCGACAGTCGCCTGGGGTGCGCGGCCACGGTCTGCGGCGACCTGGTGGTGGACGTCCCGGCCGAGAGCCAGGTCCACCAACAGGTGGTCCGTAAGGAGGTCGACCTGGGTGACCTAGCGCTTGACCCCGTGCTGGTCCTGCGCCTGGTTGAAGTCCCCGAACCCACTTTGGACGAGTCAACCGGCGAGAGGCAGCTCCTCGTCAACGCCCTGACCGACCAGTGGGGCCTGGAAGGCCTGACTGTGGCCGACGACCTGGTGGTCGATGTTCAGCAGGCGTTGGCTGACGGGAACCGGACAATCACCGTGGCCGTCCGCGACGACCACGAGGTGGTGGCCGTGTGGCCGGGATTGCGGGACCGCGTACTGGGCGCGGCCATCGACGTCGGTTCGACCACGATCGCCGGACACCTGTGCGACCTGGCCACCGGCGAAGTCTTGGCCACCGCCGGAACCATGAACCCGCAGATCCGCTTCGGCGAGGACCTGATGAGTCGGGTCTCCTACGTGATGATGAACCCGGGCGGCGAGGCAGAGTTGACCAGCGCGGTCCGCGGCGCCCTCGACGACCTGGTGGGGGAACTGGTCGGCCAAGTCGACGCCGCCCGCGACGAGGTGCTGGAGCTGGTGCTGGTGGGCAACCCGGTTATGCACCACCTGTTCTTGGGCTATGACCCCACGCCGCTGGGCAGGGCGCCGTTCACCCTGGCCGTCGACGAGGCCCTCGACCTGGGGGCCCACAACCTGACCATCGAAGCCCATCCGGGAGCCCGGGTCCACGTGCTGCCGTGTATCGCCGGCCACGTAGGGGCCGACACCGCTGCGGTGATCCTGGCTACTGGTCTGGGAAAGGACGTGAGCACTGGCCTCGGTCAGCAGGGCCAATCCACTCGACTCGTCGTGGACGTGGGCACCAATGCCGAGATCGTGTTGGCCGGTCACGACCGGGTGCTGGCCGCCTCAAGCCCTACCGGACCGGCTTTCGAGGGGGCTCAGATCAGCTCGGGCCAACGGGCCACCCCGGGGGCCATTGAACGGGTCCGCATCGACGGAGCTACCGGTGAACCCAGATTCCGGATCATCGGGGTGGACGCCTGGTCAGACGAAGACGGTTTTGCCGAAGCCGCGTCATCCACTGGCGTGACCGGCATCTGTGGTTCGGGGATCATCGAAGTAGTAGCCGAGCTCTGGATGGCCGGCCTCATGGACGCCGACGGGGTGATCGCCGGTGCGGGGACGAAACCCTCGGACCGCATCGTGGCTGACGGCCGCACCTTCTCCTACGTCCTGTTTGACCCCACCGAACTGGGCTTCGGTGGCGACCGGGTGCTCGTCACCCAGAACGACATCCGCGCCATCCAATTGGCCAAGGCGGCCCTCTACGCGGGGATCCGCCTGCTCATGGACCATCTGGACGTCGAAACCATCGACGAGATCGGTCTGGCCGGAGCCTTCGGTAGCCATATCGACACCATCCGGGCCACCGTGCTGGGCCTGGTGCCCGACTGCGACCCAGACCGGGTGACCAGCGTCGGCAACGCAGCCGGCGCCGGGGCGGCCATCGCCCTGCTCTCGGGCACGGCCCGCAGGTCGATCACCGAGGTAGTGGACCACATCGAAAAGGTCGAAACTGCCCTCGAGCCGGCATTCCAGGACCACTTCGTGGCCGCCATGGCCATTCCCCACCGGACCGCCGATTACCCGCGACTATCCACTCGGATCACGCTCCCCGTGCGCCCTGACCCCTCAGGGGCCGGCTCGGAGCGTTCCGGACGACGACGTCGCCGCAACGACGCAACGAGAGAGGGAAAGACCCCATGAGCGACGTGACCGACGAACAACCACCGCCCACCGGAGGCCGCTCCGGTCGACGCGGTGGTGGCCGGGCCGCCCGTCAGGCGGCCCGATCGAAGGCCTCGGCTGAAACTCAGGCGTACCTGACCCGGGCCATGGCCCCCTTCGAGGTTCTATCCACCGAGGGGCTGGAGACCATCGAGCACGCTGCCGACACCATCCTCGAAGAGATCGGAATCGACTTTCGCGACTACCCGTCGGCGCTGACCCTGCTGGCCGACGCCGGCGCGGACGTGGATGGCGAGCGAGTGCGGTTCCCTCGTGGCATGTGCCGACAGATCATCCAGGCCTCGGCACCATCCACCTACACCCAGCACGGCCGCAATCCTGCCCGCAACGTCCAGGTGGGCGGCGATGCCACCGTGCTAGTCCCGGCCTACGGCTCGCCCTTCGTCCACGACCTAGACGAGGGGCGCCGCTACGCCACCATCGAGGACTTCCGGAACTTCGTGAAGCTGGCGTACCTGCATCCAGGACTCCACCACTCGGGAGGAACGATCGTGGAGCCCGTCGACATCCCTGTCTCCAAGCGGCATCTGGACATGGTGTATTCCCACCTGAAGTACAGCGACAAGCCGTTCATGGGCTCGGTCACTGCCGGCGAGCGGGCCCAGGACTCCATCGATCTGGCCGGCTTGGTGTTCGGAGTTGACTTCGTCCAGCAGAACACCGTCATGACAAGCCTCATCAACGCCTCGTCTCCCATGGCCTGGGACTCCACCATGTTGGGGGCTGCCGAGACTTACGCCCGGTCCAACCAGGCC
>Ga0208765_1001234_pt1 | contig 15815 bp, 14 predicted proteins | sample ETNtaG_2_FD_185783 | JGI IMG/M metagenome (GOLD analysis project Ga0208765, IMG submission 185783) | Marine microbial and viral communities from oxygen minimum zone, Eastern Pacific Ocean - ETNP201406SV203 (SPAdes) (version 2) | ecosystem: Environmental > Aquatic > Marine > Oceanic ... | reverse complement strand
AATGGATCATATCTATAATTCAAATATTGTGTTAACATTATTTTTGTCAGTCTGGCTCTGTGATATCGCGGCATTCTTTTTTGGGACAAAATGGGGAAAGAAAAAGATTCTCCCAAGAATAAGTCCTAAAAAAAGCTGGGTGGGATCTGTATCGGGATTGATAGTCTCTGTTTTGGTCTTCATTTTATCTGATAGACTAGGGTTTTTAGGTATTAGATATGTTTTATTTGATGCAGTTATTTTTGGTTCTATTGCAGGAATATTTTCTCAGCTTGGTGATTTTGCCGAGTCAATGTTAAAAAGAGATGCAGGTGTAAAAGATTCAGGTGATTTACTAAGAGCGCACGGTGGAATTTTAGACCGGTTTGATTCGCTACTTTTTTCATCAGCAATGATTTATATTCATCTCCTTATTTTTATTGTTTAACCATATAATACTAGAATAATTAATTGAAACTACGATCAATTTTAGCCACTGACTGCGGCAGTACAACGACCAAGGCAATTTTAATAGAATACATTGATGGTGAATATAGACTAAGTCACAGAGGTGAGGCGCCTACCACGGTTGAAGCACCTTTCGAAGACGTCACCAGGGGCGTATTAAATGCAACAATGGAAGTCGAAGAGCTATCAGGACGCAGGCTCATTGATGGTGATAATATTATTACCCCTCAAAAAGATAGTGCTGGTGTAGATATTTATATATCAACCAGTTCTGCAGGTGGTGGATTGCAGATGATGGTAGCTGGTGTAGTAAAATCAATGACCGGAGAAAGTGCTGAGCGGGCTGCATTAGGAGCTGGATCTATTGTTATGGACGTTCTCGCGTCAAATGATGGTAGAAAGCCTCATGAAAAAATCACAAGAATCAGGCAGCTAAGGCCTGATATGATTTTACTATCTGGAGGTATTGATGGTGGCACCACAAAACATGTTGTTGAACTGGCAGAAATATTGGCAGCTGCGAATCCTCAGCCAAGGCTTGGGCAAAATTATAAACTTCCTGTTATCTATGCCGGTAATAAAAAAGCCACCCCTGACATAAAAAAAACTCTTGGTGAGCTCACGGATTTGGATGTCACAGAAAATATAAGACCTGTCTTAGAGCAAGAGAACCTTAAACCCTCTAGGGATAAGATTCATGACTTGTTTATGGAACATGTTATGCAACAAGCCCCTGGCTATAAAAAGCTGATGAGCTGGACGGATGCTCCAATAATGCCAACTCCAGGTGCGGTCGGGGCCCTGATTGAAATGGTCGCTCAGAGAGAGAGTATTTCTGTTGTAGGCGTTGATATAGGCGGAGCAACTACAGATATTTTTTCAGTATTTCAAGAACAGTTTAACCGTACCGTGAGCGCAAATCTTGGCATGAGCTATTCAATTTGCAATGTGTTGTCTGAGGCAACCTTGCCGAATGTACTTAGGTGGGTGCCTTTCGATATTGATGAAAAAGAACTAACAAATCGTATCGGGAATAAGATGATTCGTCCCACTACCGTACCCCAGAGTCTTGAAGAGTTGGTGATCGAGCAGGCAATAGCAAGAGAGGCTCTAAGATTGTCGTTTATACAGCATAAGTCATTTGCAGTTAATCTGAAAGGCATACAAAAAGAGAGAACGATTTCTGATGCTTTTGAACAATCAGAATCTGGTCAATCTTTAGTGAACATGATGGAGCTAGATCTTATTGTTGGCTCGGGTGGAGTATTATCCCATGCTCCTAGAAGGCAGCAGTCAGCAAAGATGATGATCGATAGTTTTCTTCCTGAGGGAATAACTTCTTTAGCAGTTGACTCGATTTTTATGATGCCACAATTGGGGGTCATGGCTAATATAGAGAAAAAGGATCTTTCTGAGCAGGCACGAATAGCCGCTCTGGAGGTATTTGAGAAAGACTGTTTAATCAGGCTGGGAACGTGTATAGCACCTGTAGGTGATTTTGAAGGAAAAAAAGAGATTTTGAAAGCAGAGTTAGAGTTTGGCAATGGTGACAATCGTGAAATTAGTTTAGACCATGGTCAGTTAGTATTGATCGATGCGGACTATGAAGAGATAAGTATCAAACTTTTTCCTTCAAAAGGAGTAGACGTTGGTGCTGGAGTGAGTGAGCCTATTCAAACAAAAGTTTATGGGGGACAGGTAGGTATAATATTTGACGGCAGAGGAAGGCCTTTAAAACTAAGTCATGAACCTACTAAAAGATTATCTGATCTAAAAAATTGGTCTAATGCTTTAAAAGAATATCCAAGTCTAGGGGTCTAAATTGGCACATTCATATACACCTGGTTTAAAAGTTTTAAAGAGAACCAAAATTTTAAAAGAGCGTCGTTTGCCATTAAAAGGGTCGGTTGAATCAAAAGTAGGTGATAGAGTAAAGCCTAATGATATAGTTGCAAAAACAGACCTCCCTGGAAATGTTCAGATAATTAATGTTGCTAATCAATTAAATATAGATGCGAGTGATATTAATCAATGCATGATAAAGACTATTGGAGAATCAATTCATAAAAATGATTTGATTGCCGAGACAAAAGGAATATTTGGATTTTTTAAATCAAGTGTTTTATCTCCTGTTGATGGAACTATTGAGACCATATCTGATGTAACAGGACAAGTTGTTTTAAGAGAGCCGCCAATACCGGTTGAGGTAGATGCATATATTGAGGGTAAAATTAATGAGGTTATCTCCGAGGAAGGTGTAGTAATCAAGACAAATGGTGTTTTTATTCAGGGTATATTTGGAATAGGTGGAGAAAGCAGAGGTAAGATAAAAACAATAGTAGACAGCAGAGAATCTGAAATAACGAAAGAGATGATCACTGATGAAGAAAAAGGAAAAATAATTATTGGTGGAAGCTTTATTAGCATAGATGCATATAAAAAAGCTATTGATTGTGAAGTTGCAGGTATAGTTGTTGGTGGTTTTAATTATTATGATCTTGAAGAAATATTGGGCTATACACTTGGTGTTGCGATTACCGGATCAGAAGACCTACATACCTCATTAATTGTAACAGAGGGGTACGGAAAAATTCAAATGGGTCAACAGACATTTGATTTATTGAACAGTCATAACGGTAAGCTAGCGTCTATTAATGGTGCCACACAGATTCGTGCTGGTGTGATCAGGCCTGAGATAATTATTCCATTGGACTCTAGTGATGCATCATTAGACAGTAATGATTTTAATAAATCTGATGGAATGACTATTGACAGTCTTGTCAGGGTTATACGTTCACCAAATTTTGGTAAAATTGGAGTTGTTAAAGAATTACCTCCTGAACTGACAAAAATGGAGTCAGAGACGATGGTCAGGGTAGCGATTGTTCATATTGATGGAAACCGGTTTGAGATTCCCAGATCAAATCTTGAAGTTGTAGAAACAGATTAATTTGAAACCTTTGACAAATATTGAATCAAATGAATATTTATCTGATGCTGATATAGACTTCATTAATAGATTGGCCAAAAGAATTCATACCTCAGGATTTGTGACTCCGTCTGTGTTGTTTTTAGAAATGGTTAGGCCAATATCTTCTCTTGGGAGTCATGCTATGGTATTTTTGGGACCTATTATAACTGGCTTTATGCAGTCCGATGGTTATTATAGAGCAGCTGAACTATTAAATCATAAAGAAACATTAGGCATATTATTAGATGAAATTGAGCGACTTGAGATGTTAGATTCTAACGATGAAGATGGGGATATTAATTGAAGGATAAACAGTTCTGGCTAGTTACCGGGCTCATTGCTTTTATTTTTTTACTATATTGGATTATGGGTCATCCTTACCTATATGAAGATAGAATTGTAATGCTGATTACAATGTTTTTAATGGGATCTACACTAATGTACAATGTGCGATATGCTCAGATGGGTGGCGAGTTTTATTTAAGACCTATACCTGGACTTAAAGCGGTTGAAGAGGCCGTTGGAAGATCAACAGAAATGGGTAGGCCAATTTTGTATGTGCCTGGTATACAGGATATGGATCAGGTGGAAACGGTTGCAGGTGTTATTGTCCTTGGTCATGTTGCAAAAATGACAGCCAGATACGAGACCAGTCTTAATGTTCCTGTGTCTAGGTCTATCGTGATGAAAGCAGCACGTGAAGCATGTAGGGAATCTTATATGATTGAAGGAAGGCCTGATATGTTTAATGAGGATATGGTTCACTATTTGACCGATGATCAATTCGCATATGCGGCTGGGGTTAATGGTATAATGGTTCGAGAAAAGCCTGCTGCCTGTATGTATATGGGAAAGTTCTATGCCGAATCATTAATCCTCGCTGAGACAGGAAATTCAATTGGTGCTATCCAGATTGCTGGTACAGCATCTCAAGCGCAGATACCATTTTTTGTTACTGCATGTGATTATACATTGATCGGAGAAGAGTTTTTTGCTGCTAGTGCTTACCTATCAAAAAAACCAGAGCTTATTGGTGGAGTTCGTGGACAGGATATGATTAAGGCAGCCGTAATAGCCACCATTATTTTTTCAATAATTATAATGACCTTATATGACAATACTGGCATTGGGTTTGATGTCTCACAATTGTTAACCATACGCTAGTGATAATATGATTTGGAAAAGACAGATACCGATTCTAATAGTAACCATTGTTGGTTGGACCACACTTCTTGGTTGGTTTATTGATCAACCGGACATACAGGAATTCGTTAATGACGATGCCACTCAGTGGTTTGATATCCTTGCTAGTTTTGCGATTATTTTAGGAGCGCTTAATCTGATAAAACTTCAGGTCCAGAAAATTCTTTATCAAAAACCAGGCTGGATATATAGTGTGGTCGCTGTAATGGGGTTTCTTTTCGCAATAACTGCAGGCTTTTTTGTGAAAGGTGTTGACGACTCTGTTGCTCAGTGGGGTGCACACGTAACTACTGATGGAACGTTGTTCAAATGGATGTTTGATTATATGTTTTCTCCAATGTCTGCAACCATGTTTTCGTTATTAGCATTTTTTGTAGCATCAGCCTCATACAGAGCATTTAGGATTAGAAATTTTGAGGCAACTTTGCTACTTGTCTCCGGAATTATTATTATGGTTGGGAGAGTTCCGATTGGTAGTGTGATTTCTTCATGGTTTGTGATGTATCTAATCGTTTTATCAGCAGGAATATATATAAACGTCTGGAAAAAGGACATGAATACTACTTTCGTTTTTGTAGCTGTTGGAATTTCGATTGTAACGATAGCGGGATTTATGTATGGGTGGCCGATAGATAAACCCGGAATTTTTTATTTACCGGCAATACAAGAGTGGATATACTACTATCCTAATGTAGCGGGGGCTCGTTCTATTATGATCGGTATTGGACTGGGAATTTTTGCCACATCGATTCGTTATATCCTTGGAATTGAGAGATCTTATATAGGTGAATAAAATATGAGTAAGATTCAAGATACATTTTTAAAAATTGGTAGTATTGACAGGCGATGGATTTTTCTTATCATAGCAGCAGTGGTTATAGTTCCTTTGATTTTTCCTGTAGGGCTGCCTATTCGACCCACTGATACGACTAAGAATGTGTATGATTCCATAGAAAAATTACCAGCCGGATCAAATGTGTTGCTTTCTGTAGAATATAGTCCCAGTACAAGACCTGAAAACCACCCTATGACAATCAGTATACTCAGGCATTTATTTAAGAATAATCATAAAGTATTCATCACATGTCTATGGCCCGATGGTCAGTTTATGGCCCAGGATGCAATAAACCAGGTTGCTAAACAGGAGTTTAATAAGACATATGGAGTCGACTATGTGTTTCTTGGATTTAGACCGGGAAATGAAGCAGTAGTAAAAGGTATTGTTAGTAATCTTAGGAAACTATATACGGTTGATGTGTATCAGAAAAAAATTGATGAAATACCACTGATGAATGGAATTAATAATTTTAAAGATTTTGATTTTTTATTTAGCTCATCAGCTGGATTTCCAGGTACCATTGAGTGGGTACAGTACGCCTCTGATCCAACGGGTATTCCAATGGCTTCTGGTGTGACATCTATTCAGGTTAATGAGGTAATGCCTTATGTCCAGGCTGGTCAGATGGTTGGTGTCTTAGCTGGGATGCCTGGTGCTGCTGAGTATGAGGCTCTAATTGATCAGAAAGGTTCGGCAACCAGTGGTATGGACGCTCAGTCTGTAGCACATCTTGTAATTGTTTTATTTATCATTCTAGGTAATGTCTCCTTTTTCATTGAGAGAAACAGGTCTAAAAAGTATTAATTAAGGATTATGGAATTTTCAACAATACTTGGAGCATGGGTAGCTGTTTTCTTAACATTTGGTATCTTTTCTTACCTCTACAAAGATAACCCTTTTTATAAATTTGCTGAACACTTGTTCGTGGGTGTGTCAGCAGGGTATTGGACTGCTATATTCTTTTGGACTCAGATCCAGCCGAACCTTTTCGGTCGATTGTTTCCGGCTAAGGTATACGGCCCTGATAGTGGTACGCCTTTTATCTACAACTTATTAAGTTTTATTTCTAACTCTGTTTTTCCGGAAGGCGGAATAGATAAGGGGCACGATCAACATTTTATATATTTAATTCCTTTAGCCCTTGGCATGATGATGTTATTGAGTCTAATTCCAAGTATAAATTGGTTTGCTCGCTGGGGTATTGCTTATACAGTGGGAATGGCAGCAGGATTAAGAGCCTATGGTTATTTAAATTCGAATGTTATTGGTCAAGTAAAGGGTACAGCAGTAAATATTTTTAATTCTAGTTTACCTTTCTTTTCATTATCTGAACCATCCATCTTTAACAATATGATAATCATTGTTGGAACAATTTGTGGATTATTATATTTTTATTTTTCTAAAGAGCATACAGGCATTTTAGGCAAAGCTTCAAAGGTTGGCATATATTTCCTAATGATAAGTTTTGGTGCTTCTTTTGGATTTGCTGTAATGGGTCGGATTTCTCTATTGATTGGCAGATTTAATGATCTGATTAAATTTTCCAGTACTGAATATCATCACGCTACTTTTTGGGTATTAACAGCGGTAATTGCGATTCTTGGATATGCATCTTATCAAGAGAAAGAAAATAAGTCACAAATAGCTGATACTGGTCAAGATTCTGTACAAGAAGAAGAATAATAATTTTTTCCCCATACTTATCTGTAAAATAATAAAAATATAGTATGTCTAAAGTATCAATCAGTGGTTATGGTGATAGTCTAACTGTCAATGGTATATGTATTGGGGAGTTGTCTCCAGACGAGCATGAGGCAATAGAAAAAGAAAAAGGTGGTCAGAATTATGCCCCCCTTGAAAACGTTGTTATTTCAAAAGTTAAAGACTCCTCTACTTTAATAGCTAGAAAACCCGATCCTGATGATATTAATAAATATATTGAATCTGAAATTCTTGATGGTCTTTGTTGCTATTCAGCGGTAAACCAGGGACAGTTAAATCAGACTATTGTCGATGCGGTTATTCGACACTTAGACCAAGAAAAAATACCCACTGTTCCTAGATCAATACGCCATAAATATATGAGCGCATTTTTATTATCCGCGACAGCTATTACTGGGATGGATAGGGTTATTCCTAAAGTTGCGGGTGTAGAGTCTTGGGAGCTCTCTTTTAAAATATGTAGAAGGTGGGGATATGAGGTAAAAGGGATCCCGGACGGGAAAGCAATTATTGTAGGCGCTAAAGGAAATTTTCATGGGAGGTCGCTTGCGGCTGTATCTTTTTCAGATGATCCTGAATCTAAAGAAAACTTTGGTCCTTTTGTACCAGGTATAGAGTTAGTGCCATACAATGATGTAGGCGCGCTCGAAAGATTGTTTGAAGAAAAGGGCGACTATGTAGCAGCATTTATGGTTGAGCCAATACAGGGCGAGGCAGGTGTCATTGTGCCTGATGATGATTATTTTTCAAGGGTATCTAACCTATGTAAAAAATATAATATTCTTCTTTCTATGGATGAAGTCCAGACCGGCTTTGGTCGTACTGGAGAGAATTTTGCTCACCAGTTATTTGGTGTTAAGCCGGATATTATGGGGTGTGGAAAGGCCGCCGGGGGCGGTATTCTACCTGTTTCATTTGTAGCGGGTAGGGATGAAGTATTAAGCGTGTTAACTCCAGGGTCAGAGGGTTCAACCTTTGGCGGGTATCCTCTTGCTTCTGTAGTTGGAACGTATGCTATCAAGGTTATGGTTGATGCTAAGCTAGCTGAAAGCGCAAAAATTCGAGGTCATCAATTGATGCAAAACCTCAACCAGATAAAAGAACAATATCCAGATAAAATAATGGAAGTAAGAGGCAAAGGCTTATTAACAGCGTTTGAAATGTTTGACGAAGATAGATTAGATGGTCACAAAGTATCTGTAGGTCTTTTAGATCATGGTGTATATGCAAAAGAAACGCATCATACAACAGTAAGATTAGCTCCAGCACTTACGATTACTAGTCAGCAGATTGATCAACTCTCGGATTCTGTGAAATTGGTAGTAGCATCACTATAATAGGGTAATTTTATTATGAATGATTTATTAAATAGTTTAAGTATAAAGAAAAATAATTTTGGTTCCTGCTCTGGTCATGATGGCTGGATAGAAAAGACTGATACAAAAATAATTGAATCCTATAACCCATCGAATGGTGAAAAGATAGCATCAGTTTATGAGGCCACTGTAGATGAGTATGATATTATTATAAAAAAATCAACAGATGCTTTTCATGAATGGCGTAAGGTGCCAGCGCCTGTTCGTGGTGACCTGGTTAGAGAAATGGGTAATGCATTAAGAGACTATAAGGACCAATTAGGTAGCTTAGTTTCCATTGAAATGGGAAAGATTAAACAAGAGGGCGATGGGGAAGTTCAGGAAATGATTGATATTGCGGATTTTGCTGTTGGCCAGTCACGTATGTTGTATGGAAAAACAATGCACTCCGAGAGAGTTCAACATAGAATGTATGAACAGTGGCATCCAATAGGACCTGTTGGAGTAATAAGTGCTTTTAATTTTCCTGTCGCGGTATGGAGTTGGAATGCTTTTATCGCTGCAATATGCGGAAACACAACAATATGGAAGCCATCTTCTCAGACTCCTCTATGCGCTATAGCGGTGCAACATATTTGCAATGAGGTTTTAAAGGCGAATGATGTACCAGGTATATTTAGTCTGGTCATTGGCGGAGGTTCAACTATCGGCGAAACATTAATTCAAGATAAAAAAGTCCCCTTAATATCTTTTACTGGTTCAACAAGAATGGGAAAACATGTAAATGAGGTTGTCTCATCTAGGTTTGGAAAAACAATTTTAGAATTAGGTGGTAATAATTGCATCATTGTAGATGAAACAGCGGATATGGAAATGGTGGTCCCGGCAATAGTCTTTGGTGCTGTTGGCACAGCAGGTCAGCGGTGTACTAGTACCCGTAGAGTTATAGTACATGAAAATATGTTTGATGGTCTAATAGACAAAGTTATTTCTGCCTATAAGCAGGTTAGCATAGGAGATCCATTGAATGATGGTACGCTGATGGGGCCATTAGTTAATGAGAATGCTGTCAAGGATCATTTTTCTGCTATTGATAGAGCAATAGAGCATGGTGGTAAGTTACACTATGGGGGTAATGAGATTTCTGGAAAAGGAACACACGTTGAGCCAGTAATAATAGAGGCAGAAAATCATTGGGATATTGTTCAGGAGGAAACGTTTACGCCTATTTTATATATAATGAAATACAAAGAATTATCTGAGGCTATTAGAATGCACAATGACGTACCTCAGGGCTTGTCTTCAGCGATGTTTACTCTAAATATTAAGAATGCTGAAACTTTTTTATCCTCTATTGGTAGTGACTGTGGCATCGCCAACATAAACATTGGAACTTCAGGCGCCGAGATAGGTGGAGCCTTTGGCGGTGAAAAAGAAACTGGCGGAGGTCGAGAGTCGGGATCGGACTCATGGAAACAATACATGAGAAGACAGACCAATACGATAAACTGGGGATCTGATCTTCCTCTTGCCCAAGGAATTGAGTTTAATATCAAAGACTAATATGAGGTATTCGGATGTACATAAAATTATCGGTAAATATATGCTAGCTGATGGAATGTCGCCGGTTATTGATTTAGATAAAAGTCATGGTAGCTGGCTAATAGACGGAAAAACTGGAGATGAATATTTAGACTTATTTTCTATGTTTGCTTCATTATCTGTTGGATATAATCATCCTTATGTATTAGAGAATAAAGACAGGTTGATGGCTAGCGCAATTAATAAACCTACAAACTCTGATATATATTCTATTGCTATGGCCGAATTTGTAGAGACGATGGGCAGAGTCGCACAGCCTGATTACCTGCCGTATTCTTTTTATGTTTCTGGAGGAACGCTCGCCGTTGAAAATGCACTAAAGACAGCTTTTGATTGGAAAGTAAAGAAGAACATTGAAAAGGGCAATGGTGAGGTCGGCTCTCAGGTGCTGCACTTCGAAAAATGTTTTCATGGTAGATCGGGGTATACACTCTCGCTAACAGACTCTCCAGATCCAAGAAAAGTAAAATATTTTCCTAAGTTTAACTGGCCTCGAGTATCAACGCCACATATTGACTTTCCTCTAGATGAAAGTAACCTTAAAAGGGTAATGCAAAGAGAGGAGACCTCAATAGAGGAAATTAAAAACGCAATACTAGATAATCCGAATGATATCGCGTGTATGATTATTGAGCCAATACAGGGAGAAGGTGGAGACAATCATTTTCGATCAGAGTTTTTAGTTAACGTAAAAGAGCTATGTCTAGAAAATGACATTCTACTAATATATGATGAGGTTCAGTCTGGCGCTGGCATTACTGGAAAAATGTGGGCCCATCAACACTTCGCTGAAGGAGCAAGGCCAGATATAATTAGTTTTGGTAAAAAAACACAGTGCTGTGGCATTTTTGCTGGTAGCCGAATTGACGAGGTAAGGAGCAATGTTTTTCATGAATCAAGCAGGATAAACTCTACATGGGGCGGAAACCTGGTTGATATGGTGAGATTTACTATTTACCTTGAGATTATTGAGCAAGAGAATCTTGTAAATAGAGCTAGTGAAAGTGGTAAATATCTTCTTGAGCAGCTGATGAAACTTCAAAATGATTATCCTGAACTGGTCTCAAATTCAAGAGGAAAAGGCCTGTTCTGTGCGTTTGATCTTCCTAGCTCAAAATCTAGAGATGAATTAGCTTCGGTGTTGATGGATAATAAGGTTATTGTACTTGGTTCAGGCGAGAGATCAATTAGATTTAGGCCGCATCTTAATATTAAAATAGAAGAGATTGATTTAGGAATAAGTGCAATAAGAAAATCTTTGAATAAAATAAAAATTGATAACTAGCCTGGGCACACTCTATATAGTCTCAACTCCGATAGGTAATCTATCTGATATTACATATAGAGCTGTAGAAATATTAAAAACTGTTGATATTATAGCTGCTGAAGATACACGAAGGTCCAGAATATTATTATCTAACTATAATATTAAAACTAAAATGATCAGCTACTTTGAACACAATAAGTATCAAAAGATTCATAAAATACAAGAAATATTACAGAGTGGAAAACACGTGGCCGTTATTACGGATGCGGGAACTCCAGCAATATCTGACCCGGCATATAAATTAGTTCGCCGGGCTATTAGTATAGGATCTAAGATTGAACCAATACCTGGCCCGTCCGCATTATTGGCTTCCATAGTAAGCTCTGGATTGCCAACAGATAGATTTATATTCGAAGGTTTTCTACCACCAAAAAAGGGTAGAGTAAAAAGAATGGAAAAACTTATAGATGAAAGTGCTACTGTTATTATCTATGAGAATACATTGAGGTTAAAGAGAACTATTAAACAATTACTTGAAATCATTGGAGATCGTCCAGCGGTCATATGCAGAGAGCTTACAAAGCTCCATGAGGAAACAATAAGGGGAACTTTATCTGGCTTGCTTGATTTATTAGATAATAAAAAATTAAAAGGCGAGTGTGTCTTGCTTATTGGCAAAGACGATAAGAACGTATACTTTGAATAAATCACATTTTATTACATTTGAGGGTATTGACGGTTGTGGAAAATCAACGCAGGCAAAACTATTAATTGAAAAATTAAATTCAGTGAATATTGAGACATCCTTCGTGAGAGAGCCCGGTGGAACTAAAATATCAGAAGAGATCAGAGCGGTTTTATTAGATTCTAGAGAAGAAGAAATGTCAAATAGAACTGAGGCGCTTTTAATGTGTGCTAGTAGAGCGCAATTAACAAAAAATATAATAATCCCAGAATTAGATTCTGGCAAGTGGGTTATCGCTGATAGGTATTCAGATTCTACATTAGCGTATCAGGGTGGTGGCCGAGGTATAGACATAGACTGGCTTATTAATTTAAACAATTTTGCTACTTTTGGTGTTGTCCCAGATATTACGTTCTATATAGATGTTGATGCAGAAACAGGATACCAACGGAGAAAAAATATGTCTTCTGATAGAATAGAGAGTGCGGGGTCAGAATTTCAAAATGAAATAAGAAATAAATATTTTGAAATAATTGATAAATTCAGTGAGCGGTGTGTAAATATAGATGGTAACTTGAGCAAGGATGAAATCTCTAAAACAATATGGGAAGAAACGAAAAAAAGGACCTCTTTTGAAAAGAGTTAGAATAAATACTAAAATTATATTTGTTATAATTTTTTCTGTACTAGCCGTTGCGGCAACCAATAACGATATATACAGAAAAATTAAAGATAGCCAGAGGACGATCAATAATGTCTACAAATATCTAATTACGCATTACGTTGATGATATAAATCTAGAGAAGTTCACGAAAATGAGTATCGACAATATGCTTTCAGAACTAGATCCCTATACAGTATACCTTGTTGATGATCAGAAAAGTGGTTTAGATATGATAACAAATGGTAAATATGGCGGAGTCGGAATCCAGATTGGTAAAAGAGATGACGTTATTACTGTAATAGCGCCAACAGAAAATTCTCCTGCTAAACGAGCAGGTATACTCGCTGGCGACGTGCTAATAAAAATTGATGGAAAAGTTACCGAATCCATGTCTATGGATGACGCTGCTAAGCTAATTCGCGGTAAAAAGGGAACAAAAGTAATCTTATCTATAGAAAGGTTTAACGAAGACGAGCCCATTGATTTCACTCTTACTAGAGCGGATATCCCTGTAAAAGATGTCAGTTATTTTGGTATGCTAGATGAGTCAATCGGGTATATAAGACTTACAAGATTCTCAAAAAACTCTTCTCCTGAAGTTGAAAAAGCAATTAATAGTTTAATGAGCAATGATTTAACTAGTATTGTTCTTGATCTAAGAGATAATCCTGGAGGCCTGCTAAATTCAGCTGTCTCAATACTTGACATGTTTATTAAGAAAAAAGAATTGCTTGTTTGGACAGATGGAAGGGCAAAACAGTCAAAGAAAAAATACTATAGTAAAAATGACCCGATTGTGCCTGATGATATTCAGATTGCTGTGTTAATTAATGGTGGCAGCGCTTCTGCTAGTGAAATAGTAGCCGGTGTTGTTCAAGATTTAGATAGAGGAGTAGTGATAGGTAGACAGTCATTTGGTAAAGGTTTAGTTCAAACAGTTTATAATTTAGATAGGAATAAAGCTCTTAAGGTCACCACTGCAAAATATTATATACCAAGCGGTAGGCTTATACAAAGATCTGGTTATTTACCTGATGAAATATTAGCTGATACAGTTTCTTTAGATACACTATTCGAAACAATAGGAGGAAGAACGGTCAAAAGTGGTGGTGGTATAACTCCTGATTACGTGATTGAATCAAAAGAAAGAAAACCTATTCTTCTAGCTTGTCTGCGCAAAGGTTTATTTTTCTCATACGTTCAGAAAAATAAACATATGTATAAATCGTTTGATGAAGTAAATAATGATCCGATTCTTTTAGACAGGCTAGAAGAATACATTATGAGTCATGAAGAAGATCTAAATATTAAACTAGATGGAGAGAATAATTATTTAGATACTAGAGAGACATTGATGAGTTTAGATAGTAATAATATATCAATTTCAGGAGCAATAGAGCTTCTAGATTCATATTTTGAAGAGAAGGCAATTACTCAGTTTGATCGTGAGAATGAAGATATCAAACAATGGATGCTAATGGAATTTGCAAAACAATTTGATGGTGAGAAAGGTAGAATGAAAGTTTCTCAAACAATAGATGAAGATATTATTAAGGCAATGGATATACTGGATGATCCATTTGTCTATCGTGAAGTATTTATTCATCATTAGTAAATAAGATTTATTATCACCTGTTAAAAAATAATGTAATTTCAAATAGAGGGCGATTAGCTCAGTTGGTTAGAGCGCTACGGTGACATCGTAGTACCCCACATCTTCGTGAAGGCCCTTCTCGGTATAGTACAAACTTATACAAACAAATACAAACCGTAGCAAAATTTGGGGACACCGTAGGGGACACCACAGACTGTTTTGGTTATTTTTGTTTTAGCAATTTTCTAGCCCAAAATTTTAAGGGTAATGATTTGTAAATTTGGATATGTATAAAAGAATTATCCCGCTGGTAATTTTCTTATCTTATATAAATGCCCAGATAGCGTTGCCAACTTTTCACGCTGTACATAAGCCACACACTACAACTTCATCAGGTACATTCACTTTTACAAATTGTAGTGCAACTGGAAAGACAGGACCAACACAGAGTCAAGTAAATTCTACTTATACATCAGGAAACTCATTATATAATGCAGTAACCATCAATACACAAGGCATTCAAGAATGGACTGTACCAGAGACAGGAACATATACCATTGAAGGCTATGGTGCACAAGGTGCTGGGGATTATGGTGGAAAAGGTGCAAAGATTGTAGGCACTTTTAATTTATCGGAAGGAGATGTTTTAAAAATATTAGTAGGGCAAGTGGGAGAACATAATACTTCTAATACTACTGGTTATAGTTCGGGCGGAGGTGGAGGTACGTATGTAACTAAAAGTCCTTATAATAATACGAGTTCTATTTTAGTTATAGCTGGCGGAGGTGGTGGTCAAGGCGTTTCATATAATTGTTCTACCGAAAATCTTACCGGAATTGGTGGCTCTACAGGCAATGACGGATTGTCTGGTGTTACTACTCGATTAGCAAATATATATGGTACAGGTGGTAATGGTGGTAGTAAATCTCATAATACAGGTGCATCATGCGGTGCAGGATTCATAGGAAATTCGGTAGCTTATAGTAATTCTTCTTGGGCTGATGAAGCATATTCATTTGTTAATGGTGGAGAAGGTGCAAATATGGATCAGGGTAGTCGGGGCGCAGACGGTGGTTTTGGTGGCGGCGGTGCTGGTGCTTATGGCGGTGGTGGCGGTGGCGGCTATTCTGGGGGAGGAACTGGTGATTATAGTAGCCCATGCAGAGATTCTGGCGGCGGCGGCGGCGGTTCTTACAATTCTGGTTCTAATCCATCTAATACTGCAGGTACTTGGGAAGGGCATGGTCAAGTTATTATTACGTATTAGTTAAATTAATCTATTAATCACATCAAGCCCCACATTCGTGGGGTTTTTTGTTTATAGCCCCCCACACATTGTAGGGTAATTATTTGTAGATTTTGACAGGATGAAGAAATATCTATTCATTGTTTTATTGGTTGGGGTTTGTTTTGGGCATGATACTTGGGAAATAATTCAAGAATCAATATGGAATCCTAAATGCACTATGTGCCATGTAAGCGGGTCATCCTTTGCTGAACAATCTG
>Ga0208765_1001231_pt1 | contig 15836 bp, 15 predicted proteins | sample ETNtaG_2_FD_185783 | JGI IMG/M metagenome (GOLD analysis project Ga0208765, IMG submission 185783) | Marine microbial and viral communities from oxygen minimum zone, Eastern Pacific Ocean - ETNP201406SV203 (SPAdes) (version 2) | ecosystem: Environmental > Aquatic > Marine > Oceanic ... | reverse complement strand
CTGATATCTATATCGAGATAGAGGATTATTAATGAACACACAAAATCTCATTCATTCCATTATTCAGAGAATTGCTACTGGACCTGAACTCAGTAAAAACATAGAAACGGAAGAGGCTAAAGTAGCTATGAGTGCAATTCTTAGTGGCGAAATAGGCGAGGTTCAGGCTGCCATCTTCTTGATTGCGTTGAGGATGAAGCGTGAAACTATGGAAGAGAATATAGGCATTCTTGAAGCCTTATTAAAGTTTACTGATTGTCAGAAAATTGATGTGGATAACCTGATCGATATAGGTGACCCTTATAGTGGCTATAATCGCTCCATTCCTATTTCGGCTTTCTTGCCACCACTACTTGCAGAACTCGGCCTGCCAACTTTGATACATGGCCTAGACTCTGTCTCTCCAAAATACGGATTGACCCATAGGCACATTAATCAAGCTTTGGGCATAAATGTAGATTTGTCCGTTAGTGAATCAAAAGCTAGAATTGAGGATAGCGATATTGGTTGGTCTTATGTTGATCAAAACCAGTATTGCAAGCCACTACATGATCTTGTTCCACTTAGAAATAAGGTCATTAAAAGAACTGTTCTTAATACGGTGGAAACATTGATTGGGCCTCTTAGAGGGAAAAATACTCATTCTATTTTGGGTTACGTTCATAAAGCTTATCCTCCTATTTATGCAGCTTTATGTGAAAAAGTAGGGTTTGATAGTAGTCTGTTGATTCGTGGCGTTGAGGGAGGTGTTATGCCATCACTTAGACAACAAGGGTTAATGATTTCTTACCATAGGGGTGTTGAAAAGGCTCAAGTTGATATAGACCCTATACTATTGGGAATTAATCGTGAGTTGCGTGCTATCGCCTTACCTAAAAGATTTGAAAATGGAAAAGAAAGAGATTTGCTAGCAGAGTATGTGGTTAATTTAGGTCGTTCTGCGCTGTCCGGTGAGTCTGGTATGTTTTATGATGGCTTGGTATATTCAGCAAGTCTAATTCTTTGGCATATAGGGGAATCAAAGACACTACCAAGAGCTGCCGATAGAGTGAGAGAGGTTTTGAACTCAGGTAAAGTTTTAAATCGATTGGTCGATAATGATAACTGTTGAATTACTGAGATTGCTGTTGATTTAATTTGGCGTACTCACCGGAAGCATTAATTAATTCCTTATGTAACCCTTCTTCAATGATTTCGCCTTCTTTTAGAACAATTATGCGGTCAGCATTCTTTATAGTGCTCAAGCGATGGGCAATAATAATTGTTGTTCTTTCTTGCTTCATTTTATTGATTGCCGTTTGAACGAGTTTTTCCGTGGCAGTATCAAGGGCTGAAGTCGCCTCATCTAGAATTAGAATTGGACTGTCTTTGGCTATGGCTCTAGCTATTGAGAGTCTTTGACGTTGACCACCTGATAGAGTAACACCATCTTCACCGATTTCAGTGTCGAATTGGTTATCCAGATTTTCAATAAATTCAATAGAATTTGAAACTTTAGCAGCATGAATAATTGATTCTAGAGGCATAGTGTCTTTTTTACCGAAAGCAATATTGCCTTTTACTGTGTCATTAAATAAGCGTACATGTTGATCTACAAAAGAAATATTAGACCTAAATGAGTTTAACTCAAATTCATTGATGTTTATTTCGTCTATCGTTATCTTGCCACTACTTGGTTTATAGAATCGTGCTAAAAGGTTTACCAGTGTTGTTTTGCCGCTGCCAGTACTGCCAACCAAGGCAATAGTTTCACCACTTTTTATAGTTAAATTGATATTCTTTAACGGAGACTTCTCTCCGTCGTAAGAAAAACTTACGTTGTCAAAGTTAATATCACCTTTGGTGTGATCTAATATTTTATTACCCTCGTTAACTTCAGTTTTTTCATCAATCAATGTAAAGACACTTATTGCAGCCACTATTGCCTGTTGTAATGGTTTGTTAATATTAATAAGGCTCTTTGCTGGCTTAATCAACATACCCATTGCAGTAAAGAAAGCTAGAAAATCACCAGCACTCATTGTTAAATAGGTTGATGATAGGTAAACCACACAGGCTAGGGATGATCCTATAAGTATATTCACTATTGAGGTGTTAAGGCCACTTGCCATGTCGACTTTAAAGCGTTGTTGGCGAATTGTATTGATGAGCGTTAAAAATTTACCTTGTTCGTTTTCCTGTGCGTGATATATTTTAATAAGGTCACTTCCTGAAATATTTTCATCCAAAAGGTGTGTCATCTTACCCATAGAGTCTTGAACCTTTTTAGAGCCACTTCTCATACGAGAGGTTGAAAATTTAACGGCTAGATAAACTAAGGGAAGGAGCACTAGAAGAGTGAGGCTTAATAGGTAGTTTTTATAAAACAGATATCCTGTTAACAGAACGACGGTCAATGATGATTTGATAAAGTCAAGCCATATAGTTGAAGCTGCAGCAGAGATTTGTTCTACATCAAAGGTTAATTTAGAAAGCGTTCCACCGGTTGTATTTTTATCAAAGTAGGTCTTAGGTAGTTTTAACAATTTAGCGAACATATCGACCCTTAGATCCATGATGACCTTGTTTGAAATCCAGGAACTGGCGCTCACTGATATTAGTGCAAATAATGAGCTCAGTGTAATGACTACAAATAATGCCAATGAATAAAGTAGTGCGGATTCATTGGAGCGTTCAATCCCAAACAAGGTATCAATTATTTGGCCAGTTATTTCAGGAATTGAGGCCTCTAATGCGGTAGCAAAAACCATCATTAGAGAGGTAAAAACAAGTTTGCCTATGTGACTTTTAAGGTAAGGAAAGAGTCGCTTTATGAATTGTCTATAACCCATCATGATTACTTTAATTTGATGTGCCCATATTCTACACAAATTTGTGTATCATAACAATTTCAAACTTTGTTAGTTTTAGATGACAAAATTCATTTTTATAACCGGTGGCGTGGTTTCCTCTTTAGGTAAAGGAATAGCCTCCGCTTCTTTGGCTTCAATTCTGGAAAATCGAGGCCTAAATGTTACCCTCCTTAAACTAGACCCATACATTAATGTTGACCCTGGCACCATGAGTCCTTTTCAGCATGGTGAAGTCTTTGTCACCAATGATGGCGCGGAAACAGATCTAGATTTAGGTCACTATGAAAGATTTGTTCGAACTCAACTTGGCAAAAAGAACAACTTCACCGCTGGAAGAGTTTATGAGAATGTGATTAAACGTGAACGTAAAGGTGATTATCTTGGTGCAACCGTGCAAATCATCCCCCACATTACTGATGAAATTATAAGGTTAACAAAAGAGGGTGCCGAAGGTGCCGATGTAGCTTTGGTTGAGATCGGTGGTACAGCTGGTGACATTGAGTCACTCCCCTTCATGGAGGCGATTAGACAAATGAGTCTAGAGTTAGGTCGCGAAAACACCTTATTCATTCACTTAACCCTTGTGCCCTATATTAAAGTTGCTGGTGAACTTAAAACCAAACCAACCCAGCACTCAGTCAAAGAACTCAGAGGAATTGGAATCCAACCAGATATACTTATCTGCCGTTCAGAAGAGCCTCTCTCAGATGCAGAACGTAAAAAGATTGCGTTATTCACAAATGTAGCAGAGAATTCTGTCTTTGTCTCTCTAGATCAGGATTCAATATACAAGGTTCCTGAGGTTCTCCACGAGCAGGGACTCGATGACATTGTTGTGGCTAAGTTGGGGCTTGACTGTAAAGCTGCTGATTTAACCGAGTGGAGTAATGTAATTTCACGTCTGGAAATGCCTAAACACAGTGTCGATGTTGCCATGGTTGGAAAATACATGGATTTGACTGAATCTTATAAATCTCTATCTGAAGCGCTAATTCATGCTGGTATTCATACCCAAACAAAAGTCAATATTCATTATTTTGATTCTGAGGAGATTGAAAAGAATGGTGCCGATTGCTTAAGCAATATGAGTGCAGTGCTTGTCCCTGGAGGTTTTGGTATTCGAGGTATTGAAGGAAAAGTTGAAGCTGTTCGATATGCTAGAGAGAATAAATTACCTTATCTTGGAATCTGTTTAGGGTTGCAGGTTGCTGTAATTGAGTTTGCTCGCCATAAAGCCAACATGAAAGCTGCAAACAGCACTGAATTTGATCAAAATACATCTTTCCCAGTTATTGGGCTCATTACTGAGTGGCAGGATGAAAACGGAGATACTCAAAAACGAAATTCTGATTCGCACTTGGGAGGCACAATGAGGCTAGGTGGTCAGGAATGTGAACTTGTTCAAGGTAGTCGCTCACAAAAAATTTATGGCACTGAAAGAGTGACAGAGCGTCACCGACATCGATATGAAGTAAACAACAAGTTGATTGGTGAGATCGAAAAGGCGGGATTGATTGTTTCAGGCAGGTCATATGACGGTTCATTGGTTGAAATGATAGAGATTTCTGATCACCCTTGGTTTGTGGCTTGTCAGTTTCATCCTGAATTTACCTCAACACCTAGAGACGGCCATCCACTCTTTGAAAGTTTTATTAACGCTGCAAAGGAAGCACATAATTTGATTCTTTCCTAAATTCTGTACACTTTTATTTAATATTGGGATTTTTTAGATGGAAAAAACTGATATTTTAGTTTTGGGTGGTGGTGTTATAGGCCTCTCAGTTGCCCTAAGAATGCTTAATCTAGGAAAGGAAGTCACTCTTATTGATTTCGAAGAGCCAGGCTCTGGAGCTTCATATGGAAATGCCGGCACAATTGCAGAATATGCAGTTCTACCTGTTGGATCTCCAGAAGTGATAAAGAGATTGCCTTCACTTTTATTTAATAAAAATAGTCCGATTGCAATTAAACGCTCTGAAATTTTCTCAATTGCTCCTTGGCTAATTAAATTCTTGTATCAATCGATGCCAAAACAGGCTGCAAAAAATGCGCAATCGATTGCCAACCTATTAGTTAATGCAAGGCTTCGTTGGGAGGAGTTGGCAAGCCAAATTAACGGCAGTTCGCTACTTAATAGTAATGGAAGTATCTATATCTATAAGTCAAAGCAAACCTATGAAGCTGGTGTAAAAGATATTAATCATAGAAAAACTTTAGGCTTGAATGCGCAAATGCTAAGCCCCTCAGAGCTTAGCAAGTTGGAGCCTAACATTAATCTAACTGAAGGCGGCGCAGCCTATTTTCCAGACTGTAATTATATGAGTGATCCTGGCAAAATGATAAAGCTATTATTAGATGCTTGTATTGATAAAGGATGTCATGTTATTAGGAAGTCTGCTAAAAATGTTGAAAGATCAAAGACTGGAATCGAAGTAACTTTAGATGACAAATCTAAAATATTATCAAAGCATCTAGTTTTATCTGCAGGCGCTTTTTCTAAGAAGTTTGCAAAACAAGCGGGAGATAATATACCTTTAGATGTTGAGAGAGGATACCATGTCGAATATGATATGAATGAACCACTCCTTAATAGACCTTGCTGTTCTGCTGATGGTGGTTTTTATATGTCTCCAATGACAGGGAGATTAAGAGTGGCTGGAACTGTAGAGCTTGGCGGGCTTAGCCCTCAGATTTCTAATCATAGAATCAATCATCTCGAGAGTGGTGCATCAAATTTTTTTCCAGACTTAGGAAAATCAAATAGGAAATGGTTAGGATTTAGACCATCAATTCCAGATAGTAAGCCTGTCATTTCACCTTCTAGAAAAGGTAATGATATCGTTTATGCTTTCGGTCATGGCCATATAGGCCTTACACTAGCTCCCATTACTGCTGAGATTGTGGAGTCAATTATCACAGGGGAGGAGTCTCCCATTCCAATTCTTGAATTTTCAGTTCGAAGGTTTTAATGATTTAATTTTATTTCTTTTTGACAAACTTCATCAGTCGCTTTTTCTTTTGAATTTGGCGTGCAGATAGAATATTTTTTTTATCTTTAAATGGGTTGTCGCCACTTTTGTATTGAATTTTAATAGGAGTATTCGTTAACTTGAGAGCGGTAATAAAAAAATTCTTTAGAAAGCGCTCGTAACTATTGGGAATATTATTAACGTGGTTGCCATGGAAGATAAAAGTTGGAGGAAATACGCCAGATTGGTTTACGAACTTAAGTCTTGGTCTTTTTCCTGCTACTGGAGGAGCCTGGTGAGCATCATTTGCCTTCTCCAAAATCTTATTAAGTAATGAAGTTGGAAATCTTCCACCAGCATGTTCAAATGATTTTTTAATGGGAGTAAAGAGTTTACCAACACCTGAGCCGTGAAGAGCTGAAATATAATGAACAGAGGCATAATTTACAAAAGAAAGCTTAACGTCTAGTTTTCTTTTTACTTCACTTTTTTGATAATTGTCTAACCCATCCCACTTGTTAATCACTATTAAAAGGGCACGGCCTTTTTCTGCAATCATTCCAAGTAATGTTGCGTCTTGATCAGTTACCCCTTCGTGAGCATCAAGAACAAGAATAACTACATGAGAATCATCTATTGCATCTTTAGCTTTAATGATACTAAAAATTTCAACTTTTTCACTAACGCTTCTTTTGCGCCTTATTCCGGCAGTATCGATTAATGTGTATTGTTGACCTTCCCGCTCAAATGGAATAAATATTGAATCACGAGTTGTTCCAGGAATATCAATAGCTAGGACTCTCTCTTCGCCTAAAATACGGTTAATCAGCGTTGATTTACCAACATTCGGTCTTCCTAGGACTGCTACTGCTATTCCTTTAACTTTAGGATTCTCTACTTCAATAATTTCTGGAAGCAAAGGTATTGTGATTTCAATTAAATCTGGAATTCCCTGGTTATGCTCGGCTGAAATAAGACATGGCTCGCCAAGTCCAAGTTCGTAGAATTCAGAAGCTGAGCTTTTATTTAAGCCTTCGGCTTTATTGCATACTAAAATAATATTTTTTTTCAACTTTCTAAGCTGAGAGGCAATGTCTAAATCTAGTGAAGTAACTCCATCTTTATTGCTTACAATAAAATAAATAACATCAGACTCATTTAGTGCATTTAAAACTTGTCCATGAATGCCTGAATCAATAAGAGATTCTTCATTAGTTAAGCCACCAGTGTCAATAATTGAGCACTTAGTTTCATCATCAAGTTGAATGTCTGCATATTGACGATCACGCGTTAGTCCTTCAAAATCTGAAACAAGCGCCTGACGTGAATTACTCAAACGATTGAAGAGGGTAGATTTTCCTACATTGGGACGACCAACCAATGAAATGATAGGGTAGCTCACAGCAAATCAATGAATTTGTATTAATTCAGATCGTCGAGTTTGATCTGAATTAATTGTGATAAATTGGAGTTTGCGGTTACATTATCGATTGCCAAACTATAATGTTTCCGTGCCTCTTCGCGGTTGCCAAGGTCTAAGTATATATCACCAATTAGATTATAAATCAGGCCTGAGAAGTCATTCTCAGACTGTCCTTCAAGTATTGAAAGTGCCTGGTCGTGTTTCCCTAGTTGCAAGTAGATAGAAGCAGCTCTTAGAGCCGCCGTATTGGCAATTACTGAACTTGGATTGTTAATAAGAGGTTCAGTTACACCAAGTGCCTCAGTGTAGCTTCCCGCATCAAAGAGATATTTAGCCATCAATAATATTGCCTGATCCGAATAAGTGCTAGAAGAAAAATCCGTAGTTAATTTATCGTAGGCTCCAAGATTGTTAGAATCTGAAGCATAATTAAGATAAAGACTTCTTGCATTTAAAGACTGCTTGTCTTGATAGTCTGAATAAGTATTCCAGCCCCATATGCCTGCGAGACCAATAACAGCACCAGCTATAATCTGCTTACCATTACTGTTCCACCATTTTTTAATTTGATCGACCTGTTCTTCTTCTGTAGTGTCGACTTGGATGAAGTTTTTCATAATATCTCCTGAAGATGTTGAATGATACCCTCAAGCTTAATTAATTGTTGGTCACCTTGCCCTTTTAGAGGCTTAATGCTGAGATGATTTTTTGATAATTCTTCTTCACCTAAAATTAAAGCAAAGTCTGCATTAGATTTGTTTGCTTTTTTCATTTGGTTTTTTAAGCTACCCTTACTCATGTCATTAGTAATAATTATATTTGGCAGAGCCAAATGAATATCTCTAGAGATATTCATTGATGCCATATGAGCTTTTTCACCTAATGCGGCAAAATACAGGTGAGGTTTATTTTTTTTGAGTTTATCAGTTTGATCTTTGATGAGAAGGATAAGTCTCTCAATACCAATTGCAAAACCTATAGCAGGAGTTGGGTTGCCACCCATTCTTTCAACCAAACCATCATATCTGCCACCACCACAAATAGTTCCTTGGGCGCCTAAATCATTTGAAATCCATTCAAAAACGGTACGATTATAGTAATCAAGTCCTCTTACAAGTCTTGGATTAATAGAATATGGAATTTCAAGACAATCAAGATAATTTTTGAACTCGGAGAAGTGTTCATCAGATTCATCATCAAGGTGGTCAATCATTTTTGGAGCACTTTCTATTAAAGCTTCCATTTCAATGTTTTTACTATCTAATATTCTTAACGGGTTTGTAGTTAGTCGTCGCAAGCTGTCTTCGTCTAGTTGAGATTTGTTATCAATAAAGTAATTCTCTAGAAGCTTTCTGTAGGAAGAACGAGTCTCGCTTGAACCTAAAGAGTTAATTTCTAAACTGGTATTATTAATTCCGATTAGTTTCCAAAGGGAATTAGTTATGTCGATTAATTCGGCATCAATCTTGGCTTCATAGACGCCAAACACCTCAACATCAACTTGATGAAATTGACGATACCTGCCTTTTTGAGGTCGTTCATGCCTAAACATGGGTCCATTGTAAAAAACTTTTTGTATGCCTTCACGTGGTAAATTATGTTCAATCATCATTCGTACTATGCCAGCTGTTGCTTCAGGTCTCAAAGTTAGAGACTCTCCGCTGAGGTCTTTCCAGGTATACATCTCCTTCTCAACGATATCGGTCACTTCTCCAATTGCACGAGAGAAGGTTTCAGTATTTTCAACGATAGGTGCACGACAATATTTGTAGCCGTAGGAAATCAATAACTGATTAATGGTCTCTTCTAGTGCCAACCAGAGATTCGACTCTGACGGAAGGAGATCGTTCATTCCTCGAATAGCTTGAATTTTTTTTGACATTACTAAGGTTTTATATTGTTTGGAGGTATTTTACCAATGAAATACGTTTCACTGTTCAAGCAATGTAGAAGATGTTATTTATGCCTTATATGTTCTTTATACCGCTAGGTACATGACCAGTTGGTACATATTTGGAGGCTGAATTGCAGTGCTGTTGCTGGTCATCAAAAAAGATGTCGGCAGCAAACTCTCTTAAGAAAATACCCTTATCTAGACCACCAAGAAAAAAGGACTCATCGATGCGAATGCCCCACTCCCTCATCGTATGGATTACTCGTTTATGTGATGGGGCAGATCTAGCCGTAACCAAAGCAGTTCTAATGGGATTATTTTCTTCTGGAAAAGTTGATTGAATTTTTTGCAAAGAAACAAGAAAAGATTTGAAGGGTCCAGCTTTAAGTTCTATATGTTCGGATAGTATTTCGTTTTCTTGAAAAGCTTTAAGACCCTGTTCTTGAAATATTTTTTCAGATTCGTCAGAAAAAATAACCGCATCACCATCAAAAGCTATTCGGAGTTGATATGGATGGACGTTATCTGACTTTGATTCCACAATAGAAGCTGCTGCAAAGCCAGATTGTAGGGCTTTTTGTACATCATGGTAATTGCTAGAAAGAAACAAGTCAGCTTTAAAAGCGCCAACAAATGGGTGAGTGCTTTCACCTCGAGTAAAGGCTGCCCTAGATATATTTAAGCCATAATGCTCGATTGAGTTAAAGATTCTTAATCCAGTATCTGCACTGTTTCTGGAAAGTAAAATAACATCAATCGGGGTTTTTTTACTATTTAGTTTGAGTAATTTTCTAACCAGTGTGAAACCGACGCCAGGCTCTAGTATAGCATTTTCGTTTTCCTGTTGATGCTTTGCATATGCTTCAATTCCCTCTTCTTTAAAGATCTTATGTGAATGGTCGAGATTAAAGAGTGCTCTTGAAGATATTGCAATAACCAATTTATGGCTCTTTTCTTTTATTTGTTTCTTTGCCATTTTGCTCCATTGTACATATCCAAACAGTGTTCAAGCCATCTTAACATGAAGAGGTTTAATTACTATTGGAATATAAAACCTTTTTTTGTTGTTCGTAAATTACTTTGTTTTTAGTCAAGTCGTCAGTTATAACCAATGCGTTTTACAATAGATTTCACCATCTTCCTTGAGTGTGTAGTGGTTATAAGCAATACCCAGTTGTCCATTAAACTGAAGTGCCGTAGAAGGACAGGAGAACAACTTCACACCATTACGATTGAATTCGGAGCATTGATGAGCATGTCCCCACATTACAGCTTTAATGTTGTTGAATTGGTCAATTACGGCAAACAAATCATCAGGATTTTCTAGTGACATTTCATCATCCCAATCACTTTGCATTGAGACAGGAGGGTGATGAAGGCAAAGAGCAATATATTCCGCACTTGATGAACTAATTTGTTGTGACAAGGAATGTAGTTGTTCATCACTTAAACGACCACTAACTTTACCAACTTGAACTGAATCTATGGAGATGATTTCCCAACATCCAATGATAAAGTTACACAGAGAAGATTGATTAAAAATCTGGGATAGGTTTGATAAGTCGTCATGATTTCCTGGAAATACGTAGATTTTGGTTTCAATAGGGTCAAGTATTTTTCGAAGTTTTTGATAGGACTCAAGCGTTCCATTATGAGCCAGGTCGCCGCTTATAAGTAAGGCATCATAAAAATGTTTAGAAATATTGTTGACAATAGTGCTTAAGTTAGCTTGTGAGTCCACGCCCATAACTAACTTATCATCATCAATATGACTATCACTAATTTGTATAAAAGACTTTGTCATCATGTCTATGATGGGCGTAAGGGCTTAAAATGCAACTCTAGAAATTATCCTGATCAAAATTTGTCATATTGTTAACGTAGGACTTATCTATTTCATCTTCGCTAACATTTTGGAATCGGTCATCAAAAGCCAAATCTTCGAATCTTGCATATTGACCAATGAAGGCAAGCTTGATGTTCCCTATTGCTCCATTACGATGCTTTGAAATTCTTAAATCGGCCTTACCAACTTCCTCTGGATTGGTGTATGCATCATCGTGATATAGCTCATCACGATAAATAAAACCGATAATGTCTGCATCCTGCTCAATCGATCCAGATTCGCGTAGGTCAGCCATTTGAGGCATTCTCCCTTTACCAGTCTTTGTGCGAGATTCGACGCCACGATTGAGTTGAGAAATAGCAATAACTGGTACATTGATTTCCTTGGCAAGCGCTTTCAACGAACGTGATATTTCAGAAATCTCTTGAACCCTATTTTCTGCTTTTCCGTGGACCGTCATAAGTTGAAGGTAATCGACCATCACTAAACCCAAGTCTGGATACTGCCTTTTAAGGCGGCGACACTTTGCACGAATTTCGGTAGGTGTAATGGAAGGTGTTTCATCAATTAGTATTGTATTTTCTTCGAAAGCCCTTACAGCATGGTTGAAGCTGTTCCAGTCCACTTCTGTCATATCACCGTCACGTAATTTACTTGAATCGATACGACCAAAGGACGAAATCATTCTTATTACCAATTGTTCTGTTGGCATCTCTAAACTGAAAACTGCAACAGGAATCGAGTTATGAATAGCGACATGTTCAACGATGTTCATTGACAGGGAAGTTTTCCCCATACTAGGACGTCCGGCGATAATTACAAGGTCGCCATTTTGAAGGCCAGATGTCAGTTTATCTAACTCAGCAAAACCAGTTTCAGTTCCCTTAAAGCCTTTTTTCTCGTGCATTTCATGAACTGTGTTTACTACATCCTTGATGATGTCTTTGATATTCGTAATCTCTTTTTTGTTGCGACTAACTTGTTCCGCAATCTCAAAGATCTTTTTTTCAGACAGGTCAAGTAGTTCGTTGACTTCAATATCTTTTGGCTGGAATGCGGTTTCAGCTATTTCTCGACCAATTTTTATAAGTTGTCTGTAAACAGAAAGCTCTCTAACGTGTTTAGCATAAGTTTCAATATTCGAGACCGTAGGAGTATTGTCAGCGATCTGTGCAAGGTAGGCAAAACCACCAATAGAGTCCTCGTCATGTGTTTTTATGACTTGTTCTTTTACTGTCAGAATATCTGCAGGTTTGTCGTGCTCAAGTAGAGTTACGATTGCGTCATAAATAATACGGTGTGAGGCTTGATAAAAATCATTTGTACTGACGATATTGACAACTCTATCCCAGGAATCGTTATGCAAAAGAAGCCCACCAAGCACTGACTGTTCTGAGTCTATAGAGTTTGGTGGTAATTTGGTATTTTCAATATCCATTAGTGTACAACAAAAAAAATAAAAAACCCTCGAAGAAGGGCTTTTTATTTTAACTCACTTAGATGAATTGGTTTTACTTATTCGTTTTCAGTCGCTGCTATAACGATCACTTTTACTGTCACAAGTACTTCGGCATAGAGTGAAACGGTAACTTCATATTCACCTGTATGTCGGATAGCTTCGGGTATATGGATGTCACGCTTTTCAACTTCAATACCTTGAGAGTGAAGATTCTCAACAATATCAGCTGGACTAACCGATCCATATAGTTTTCCTTCTTCACCAGCATTGGCAGAAATGGTGCAAACAATATCTGTCATCGCTGACTCTTTTGCTTGTGCATCTGACAAAGCTGTTGCGGCTTTTTCTTCTAGTTCCGCTCTAATTGTTTCAAATGCTGCTAAGTTTTCTTTGTTTGCTGGTTTGGCTTTGCCTTGTGGAATCAGGTAATTACGTGCATATCCAGACTTCACATTAGCTACATCACCCAAGTCACCTAGCTTTTCATTTTTTTCTAATAAAATTACTTGCATAGGGACTCCTATTTCTTGTGTTTGTCAGTATAAGGAATCAATGCTAGGAATCTAGCTCTCTTGATTGCAGTAGTCAACTGACGCTGAAATTTGGCAGAGGTGCCAGTTATTCTCGATGGAGTTATCTTTCCACTGTCGTCAATATTCTTTAATAAAATGTCTACATCTTTGTAATCTATTTCCTTAAAACCAGCTACTGTGAAGCGACAAAACCGGTTGATAGGAATTTGAAATTTGCGTCTTTTATTTACTTGCTTTTTAGCCATATCAATCTCCTATTATTTTTCTGTTACTTTCACTTTATCTTTTTTCTCTTTCTCTTCTTCAGTATTTGTCATCATAATTGATGGCATAGTAATAGCTTCTGATTTAGAGATAATTAAGTTTCTAAGTACAGCATCATTAAAACGGAAATTATAGTTAAGCTTATCTAGAGTTTCCTGGTCACACTCGATATTCATCATCAAGTAATGCGCTTTATAGATTTTGTTGATTGGATAGGCTAAGTGCTTACGACCCCAGTCCTCTTCACGGTGAATGTTGCCACCATCTTTGGTAATAATTTCTTTGTACTTTTCTATCATCGTTGTCACCTGAGAACTTTGGTCAGGGTGGACAATGAGAGTTATTTCGTAATGCCTCATTAACATCTCCTTATGGATTATAAAAGCTTGCCAGCAAGTGCTGATCAAGCAAGGAAGTGGGTATTTTATACTACTTGTTGTTTTTTAACAATTATTTGTGGAAGTTTGATAGATATTAGGGATTAAACATTCTAAGTTCGTGATTTTGTTACAATAAGGCTAGTTAACTTTGTGCTTGATATATCTATGAAAAAATTGCTGCAGCGACTTATTTTGCTTGGCTTGGCGTTGTTTTTTGGTTACCTGGTTTATTTAAATTATGTTATTAAAAGCACCTTCTCTTCAGAGGTTCAAAAAAGCGACCAAATTACTCAAATTGATTATTCTATAAAGAGATACCCTAAAGAAATGGTTAATATGCTTTTGCTAGTAGAAGATCAATCATTTTTTCAGCACTGGGGAGTCGATTTCAAAGAAATTGTAAGAGTTTTTTATGGTTATTTTTTAGAAGACAAGGCTATTAGAGGCGCCAGTACTATAACCCAACAACTAATCAAGAATACTCTTCTTTCAAGGGATAAAACCTTATCCAGAAAAATTGATGAGGCTTTGATGGCAATGTTAATGGAACTTAACTATGATAAGAATTTTATTCTTGAGCGTTATATGAATACGGTATATTTGGCACAGCAAGGTTCGATGGCGTTTCACGGTTTTGCAAGTGCCAGCCAGTTTTACTTTGACAAAAAAGTGGACGATTTAGATTTAAGGGAAATGGCAACTCTAGTCGCGTTATTAAAAGGTCCATCTTATTACCATCCAGTTAAGCATCCTGATCGCTTAAATGATAGATTAGAAATGATATTGTCAATGCATAATAAATATAAAAAAATTATTCAATGAATATACTAGCTATTGATGCTTGTACTGATGTAGCAACTGTAACTTTGAGCCTATCTGGTGTAAAAACAAGCAGAATGGTTTCAGATATTGCTAAAAGTTCGGGCCATATTTTGAAGTTATGTGACGAAGTTTTTAGTGAAGCAGATACAAAGCTAGGTGAAGTTGACTTGATAGCCTACACTAAAGGACCTGGAGCTTTCACTGGTGTTAGGATGTGCATTGGAGTTGTTCAGGGATTGTCACTTGCTTGTAATATTCCCACTTTGGGGTTTTCAACTCTGGAGTTACTTGGTTATGGAGCTTCTAGGAAATTTAACACACAAAAAGTGGCAACCGCTATTGATGCCCGAATGGGGGAAGTATATTGGGCGGTTTATTTAGAGGGTATAGTCAAAGGTGAGCGAATTTGTAAACCAGAAGAAGTTGACAAGTTAAGTGCTGAATTTGTAGGTGTGGGAAGTGGATGGAAGATTTATAAGGATTTATTAGTTAAATCGAGCAAGATTAAGTGTATTGATCCAGAACTTTATCCCGATTCTTCTGACCTTGTTGATTTATCAATATTGTCTATTGAATCTGGTCAAAAGGTGACACATAAGTTGCCACAGCCTACTTATTTACGAAACAATGTAGCGCAAAAGTCATTAAAATAAATCCTTTTATTTTTTCTATCGTTTTGTTATGTGGAAGTGGATTCAGAAACTTGCTTCACCCAAGGTTTTCTATGAGACAACAAACAAGCTAATCCCTTGGTTTTTCTGGCCTTTTATAGCTTTAATAATTATAGGATTGTACTGGGGATTAGTGCTTGCGCCAGCCGACTATCAGCAAGGTGAAAGTTTTCGAATTATATACATACATGTCCCCAGTGCTTGGATGTCTATGTTGGTCTATTTTATTATGGCAGTTGCTGGTGGTATCGGTCTGATATGGCAAATCAAGATGGCCGAAGTTGTCGCTAAAGTGTCAGCTCCAATTGGCGCTACTTTTACCTTGATTGCTCTTGTTACTGGCGCTGTTTGGGGTAAGCCGATGTGGGGGACTTGGTGGGTTTGGGATGCCAGATTAACATCTGAACTTATTTTGTTATTTTTGTATCTGGCATATATTTCTTTAAATAACGCTTTTGATAACCCCAAAACTGCTGCCAAAGCGAGCTCCATTTTGGCGATTGTTGGTTTAGTCAATCTTCCGATTATTCATTACTCAGTCAAGTGGTGGAATACGCTTCATCAAGGCTCAATGTTTAATGATATCTCAAATCCTTCTATGCATCCAGATATGCTTTGGCCATTACTTATTATGGTTTTTGCTTTCCAGTTTCTTTACGGCGTTCTTGTCTTGGTGAACGCTAGAGATGAAGTATTGGTTCGTGAACAAAATTCACGCTGGGT
>Ga0208765_1001222_pt1 | contig 15884 bp, 20 predicted proteins | sample ETNtaG_2_FD_185783 | JGI IMG/M metagenome (GOLD analysis project Ga0208765, IMG submission 185783) | Marine microbial and viral communities from oxygen minimum zone, Eastern Pacific Ocean - ETNP201406SV203 (SPAdes) (version 2) | ecosystem: Environmental > Aquatic > Marine > Oceanic ... | reverse complement strand
TCCCATGGCACGAGATGACGGACGGGACACCGTCACCCTCGTCCTACCCGCCTCCCGACCGTTCGCCGACCTTCCCCGCGTCGGCCTGGCCTCAATGCTGCGGATCCACCGGATCAATCCCGGCGACGTAGGCGACCTGGCCACCTCCGTCATGGAGGCCACTGCCGAACTGGCGGCGGAAGGTTCCGAAGTCGTAGTCGAGTTCCGGGTCACCGATGCAGAGGTTTCCGTTGACCTCACCGGCAACAGCCGCTCCCTCCGAATCAGCGTCCCACGCACCTGAATCGGGCCCTCAGGTCCGCCGTACTACGGCCCAGGTGGCCTCTCCCACCATCGAGGTCACGGCATGCCACGCCGACCCGGTGGCTGACTCCAGCGAGGCCACCACGGCGATCGTCGAGAGGTGGATCGGGGTCTCCGAACCTCGACTGTTGACCCACACCAATGACCCCTCAGCGGCCAAGCAGCGGTTCACCTCCGCCGGGAAGAGAAACATGTTCTGAAGCACCAACACGTCCACCGCGCCGTCGGCCAAGGGGAGGCGGGAAGCGTCGGCGCAAACCAGAGGCGGTGCTGCATCCACGGCGTGGGTGAGCATCTCCGAAGACAGGTCGATAGCCACTAAGCGCTCGAACCGGCCGTTCAACACCCGGGCCGAGATACAGGTCCCAGCCCCCAACTCGACGGCTGTCCGGCCCTCAACACCACCGCGGTTAAGGGCATCAACTAGTGGCAAGTTCCGGTCTGGGTGGTCCCGGGTAGCCGTCCACTCGGGAGCCAGCGAGTCGAAGAGGACCCGCACTTCGTCGACCATGCCGGCATCCCAGGTTCCCTCTCCGGCAACCAGTTCGGTGACCTCGCGCATGCGATGGTTGACCACAGTCCCCCGGGTCCCCTCATCGGAGCCCGTTCGGGCCGGCAGAACTTCGATGGTGCCGGACGGCATGGAGGTCCGACCTAGCTCAGCGGCCGGTCGACCCGAAGCCGTCCTCGCCCCGTGCCGAGGGCGGCAACTCATCCACCAGGGTGAACCGGCACTCCTCCACCCGCTGGATGACCAGCTGGGCAATACGTTCACCCCGCACGACCTCGAAGGGCTCCGACGGGTCAGTGTTCACCATCAGCACCTTGAGCTCACCCCTGTAGCCGGAGTCGATCAGACCCGGGGTGTTCAGACAGGTCACGCCGTGCTTCATGGCTAGCCCACTACGAGGTTGGACGAACCCCGCGTAACCCTCGGGGATGGCGATAGCCGCCCCCGTCGGGACGAGGGCCCGCCCACCGCCGGGGGCCAGCATCACGTCTTCGGCAGCCACTAGGTCGGCACCGGCGTCACCTGGCCGGGCATAGGCGGGGAGCGTTAGGCCGTCAACCAGGGCGACGAGGGGGATCTCCAGCACGGCGGCGACCCTAGCCGGGACCGTCGCCATCGAAGCCGTAGGCTCGGAGGCATGTTGGCGTGGATGGACCTCGAGATGACCGGGCTGAACCCGGAGGACGACGCCATCATCGAGATCGCCACGCTGGTCACCGACGACAACCTGGAGGTGTTGGCCGAGGGCCCCGACTTGGTGGTGCACCAGCCTCCCGGGGTGCTGGACCGCATGGGTGAATACGTACGGACTATGCACACCCGCAGTGGTCTCCTGGAGGCGGTTGCCGCCTCCACCACCACCCTGGCCGAGGCCGGCGACGCCACCCTGGCCTTCCTTCGGGAACACCTGGGCGAAGCGGGGACTGTCCCCCTATGCGGCAACTCCATCGGCACCGACCGACGGTTCCTGGCCCGGTGGCTCCCCGAGGTGGAGAACTTCCTCCACTATCGGTCGGTCGACGTGTCGACGGTCAAGGAACTGGCCCGACGTTGGCACCCGGACGTCATCAAGTCAGCCCCCGAGAAGGCCGGAGGCCATCGGGCGCTGGATGACATCCGCGAATCGGTCGCCGAACTGCGTCACTACCGCGAGTACCTGTTCACGACGCCCGTCGGGTGACTGCCGGTCAGCCGCTTCGGCCACCGCTCGTGGTCGCTCCTAGGGTGTCCTGGTGACCGAGACGGCGACCCAACCCCCCAGCGAGAAGGACCCCGGCCGACCGGTACGCCAAGAACAGGAGGAGGCCTCTACCGAGGTCACCGAGGTGGTGCCCGGCCTCTACCGCCTCCAACTCCCCATTTCGATGCCGGGTCTGGGCCACGTCAACTGCTACGCCCTAGAGGATTCCGACGGTCTGGCCCTGGTCGATCCCGGTCTGCCCAGTATCGACTCCTGGCAAGCCCTAGGTGAGCGGTTGGCTCAGGTCGGGGCCCGCTACGAGCACGTCCACACCGCGGTGGTCACCCATAGCCACCCAGACCACTTCGGCGGCGTTCACCGCCTGCGCGACGACCACGGCACCCAGGTTCTGACCCATGCCGACTTCCGATCGGCGTGGGTCGACGCCGATCTGACCGACGACCTAGGCAGCGATCAACTGGACTTGGCCGATGACGAACATATGGAACAGATGCGGTCCTTGATGACCCGCCCAACCCCATGGGGCGCCACCCGGACACCGCCGTCAGCCACTGAGCTCAGGAAATGGGCCGAGATGGACGCGACCGGTGGCTCCCGATCGTGGCGGGTCCCCGAGCCGTCGGCCACTGTCGACGATGGCGACGAAGTCGAGCTGGGTGGACGACCCTGGCTGGCCCTCCACACCCCCGGACACACCCACGACCACCTGTGCCTCTTCGACCCGGTGGACGGGATCCTGCTGTCCGGCGACCACGTTCTGCCGACCATCACCCCTCACATCGGTGGCATCGGCCCTCTGGATGACCCGCTGGCCACCTTTTTCAGGTCCTTGGAGCGCATGAAGGAGCTCCCTGGACTCGCCGCGGTCCTGCCGGCCCACGGCCACCCATTCACCGACGTGTCCGGTCGGGTCGACGACATCGTCGGCCACCACGAAGACCGTCTGGAGACCATCCGGGAGGCGGGCCACGACCTGGGGCAGGGGACCGTCGAGTCGTTTATGCAGCGCCTGTTCAAAGAGCGCTCGTGGGGCGATATGGCAGCCAGCGAAACGTACGCCCACCTAGAGCATCTCAGAATCCTGGGACAAGCAACCCGGAACGAAGTCGCAGGTCAAGCGGTATATCTCACCCACTGATTTAATCGTTTGACGGGGTTAGTCCCATCGACTGGTGTGTAACCCGATCCGGCGGCCCTACAGTGGACCTCGGATTGGGTGGCTTTCCGCCGCCGGACCAAACCACGGAACGACCAGCACCATGTACGAGATCCACTGCCACCGCTACGGCCATCCGGCCGGCACGCACGTGATCTCGTCGCGCGCACATCTGTCCGTAAAGCCGGACACGTCGATGATCGTCGCCTATCCGACCTTTTCGACGACCGTGTTCCAGACCAACGGTTTTTGGACCACTCACCAGCGGCCCCGGGGAGCAACCAGCTGATCAGCTGAACGCAGACCGAATCCCCGAGGCCGCCGGAGAAATCCGGCGGCCTTCTCCGTTTTTCACCCGCCTACCACCGCAATACATCAGAACTGAAAACCAGCCAGAAGAGAGAAAGCAGAAGACCATGCAGGTACTTACGTTCGAACGGGAAACCTGGCGGCAGCAAGCCGCCTGCGCCCAGCTGGGCGTTCCCACCGCCGTCTTTTTCTCCGACGACTTCGGGGACATCATCCAGGCCAAGCGCATCTGCGCCGACTGTCCGGTGCTCGAGTCGTGCCTGGAGGGCGCAATGAACCGTCGCGAGCCGTGGGGGGTGTGGGGTGGTCAGTTGTTCCGCAACGGCCACATTCTGACCAACAAGCGTCGTCGGGGCCGACCCTCCAAGGTCCCACGACCTGAGGACCAGCTCCCAGTGGTGCCAATCCCAGCACGTCTACAACAAGAGCTGCTTTCCGCCTGACCGGAGCCTCCACCGGACAGAGGCCGCTCCGGGATCCGGTTTCCCCCCGCCGGATCCCGGAGCGGGAACACACGATCGCCGAATGTACGGGCCGGGGTGACGCCTCGGCGAGCCCCGGCCCGTCGGCACCAACCACCGTCTTGTCTACCTGGGCGGCGAAACCCGGAAGGGGTTCCGGTACCTTCGTAGTTCGTGTCTCGCTCACCGCATCGCGGCCGCCCCGTGGCGGTCCTCCTCGTCGCCCTCGCTCTGTTCGGGGCCTCGGCGGCCTGCGCCAGCTCCGGGAACGGGACCCCTGATCGGCAGGATGCCGAGGTTCTCAACCGGAGCTTCTTGCTCTGGGACGGGACCGAGACCACCCTGGCCGACTTGGTGGCCGACGACGGTCGACCCGTCGTGGTCAACCTGTGGGCCACCTGGTGCACCCCGTGCCTGGAGGAAATGCCCGACCTCCAGGCCACCCACGAGGCTCTGGGAGATGAGGTCCGGTTTCTGGGCCTCAACGTGAGCGACTCGCCCACCCGAGCGGCCGATCGGGCTGACGAGCTGGGGATCACCTATCTGCTGGGCCGGGACCCCGACGGCGGGTTCACCGTGGCGTTGGCCGCCGTCGGCCTCCCGGTCACGGCCTTCGTGGATCGACAGGGCGCCCTAACCCATGTCCACCACGGCCCGCTGGAAGTTGACGATCTCGTGGCGAATATCCGGGAGCACTTGTCGTGATCAGCGTCGGACTGGCCGTGCCGTTCACCCTGGGCATCGTGACGGCCATCAACCCCTGTGGGTTCGCCATGCTCCCCACGTGGCTCGGGTACTTCCTGGGGCGAGACACCGCGGATCGCCACGCCCGACCCGAACAGGTGGTCCGGGCCGTATCGGTCAGCCTCACCCTCAGCGCGGCCTTCGTGATCCTCTTCGGGGCCCTCGGCCTGGCTGTCAACTCGATCACCAGCGAAGCGACCATCGCCGACAAGACACCGTGGGTGACCGTGATCCTCGGTCTGTGCCTCGTCCCCTATGGACTCGCCCTCCTCACCGGCCGACAGGTTCGCATCCCGTTTTTCAAGCCGGGCCGCGGCCCGCGCGATCGGGAATTCTGGTCGGTGGTGGGCTTCGGTGCCTCGTATGCCGTGGTGTCGATCAGCTGCTCGGCCCCCATCTTCCTGTTGCACGTTGCCGGGAGTTTCGGACGCGACGGGATAGTGGACGGCATCGCCGTCTACCTGGCCTACGCGGCCGGGATGGCGGCCGTCATTACTTCGCTGACCCTGTCACTGGCCCTGGCCAGGGGCGGCCTGGCTAGACACCTCAGGCGCCTCCTCCCCCACTTCGACCGAATCGGTGCCCTGGCCCTGCTGCTGGGTGGCACCTACCTGATCGTCTACGGCATCTACGAAATCCGGATCCTCGGGAACCCGACCATCGGCTCCAACCTGATCGTGGACGCCGTTACCGACCTGCAGTCGCACCTCACCAACTGGGCCGCCGGAATCGGCGGCCTGCGCCTCGGCCTCGCCCTGTGGCTGGTGGTGGCCACCCTTGTGGTGTGGGGGATCGGCCCGGCACTGATCGGTCGGGCCCGCCACGTCGCACAACTCTCCCTACTCACCGCCTGGGTGATCGCCGAAGGCCTGTTTCACGGAGGCGACCTGGTGGTTCTACCGGTCGGGCGACTGGTAGTGACCTGGCCGGTCCGCGTAGGCAACTGGGTGGACCAACCGTGGAGGTGGGCCACCCCGTTGGAGGCCGTAGCCACCGCCCTGGTCGCCCTGGTTGCCTACGGCGTCGTACGAGGGGTAATGGTGAGGAGCCGCCGGTGAGTCGCCCCGCCGAAACGACCCCCGGTCCCGGGCCGGTCACCCCGATCGGTAGCTTCGCCGAGTTGCTGGCCCTGCCCGGCGTGGCCGAGGAGGTGGAGATCCGCTCGACAGTGGGTGTGTGCGCCCTCCACGGGGGCGGCCTGGAGCGGGCCACCGAGGTAGTGGCCCGGGAGGTGGCCGCCCGAACTGGGTCGTCGTACTACGCGGTGATCCAACCCGACGGCTCACGCCGCCACCTCCCCTCGACGCTTTTCCTCCCCGGGGTTTCCGACGCCCTGGACGCCTTCCTCTCCCAGGTGGACACCGTCCTGTCCATCCACGGCTACGGCCGTGACGATGACTTCTGGGCCGTGCTAGTCGGTGGAACGAACCGGACCCTGGCCCACCACCTGGCTGGCCACCTCCGGGGTCTGCTACCCGAGGAGTACCGGGTGGTCGACGACGTGGGCGCCATGCCGAGCACGCTTCGCGGACTACACCCCGATAACCCGGTGAACCGACCTCCCGACGGCGGCGTTCAGGTTGAGTTGCCCCCCGGCGTCCGGTGGAACCGCGACCACCGGGACTGGTCCGACCACGACGGGACGCCCCGATCCGAGCAACTCGACCTGGTGATCGAGGCTCTGGTCACCGCGCTGTCCGACCGTCCGGTAGGGAATGGAACCTCCGGCCTCTAGGGGGCGCGGCGCTCCACCACCCAGCTGTCCTGCTCCCGGCGGTACCGGATCCGGTCGTGGAGACGGTCGGGTCGCCCTTGCCAGAATTCCACTGTGTCTGGGCGAACCCGGTAACCCCCCCAGTGGTCAGGACGCTTCACCTCCCGACCGGCCCAGCGCTCCTGTTGCTCGGCAAACGTCCGCTCCAGCGTCGCTCGGTCGGCGACCACAGCACTTTGGTCCGATGACCAGGCCCCCAGTTGACTGCCCCGGGGACGGGTGGCCCAGTAGTGGTCGGACTCCTCATCGGTCAGACGCTGGGCGTCGCCGACAACCCGCACCTGGCGACGCAACTCGGTCCAGCTGAAGGTGAGGGCGGCCCGGCGGGTGGCCTCCAACTCGGTGGCCTTGTCGCTCGTGTAGTTCGTAAATAGCACGAACCCCCGCTCATCGACCCGCTTCAACAGCACGTTGCGGGCCGACGGCGAGCCGTCGGCGGTCACCGTGGACAGGACCATTGCGTTGGGTTCCCAGTAGCCGGCCGCCTCGACCTCGGCGAACCACTGCTGGAACTGAGCGACCGGGTCGTCAGCGAGATCGGCCTCTTCTAACCCGGCCACCTCGTAGGCCTCGCGTAATCGGCTCAGATCCATTCGGGCAGTCAACACGGCACCAACCGAACCGGCAAACACCCGGGACCCCCTATGGCCCGGCCCTAGGGTTCGCTCCATGGTCCGACCCCCACTCCTCCTCGTGGCGGTTGGCGGCACGATGGGAGCCGGACTCCGGTGGGCGGTCCTGGAGGCGACCCCGGAGGTGGTATTCCCGTGGCCGGTCCTAGTCGTCAACCTGGTGGGTTGTGCCCTGCTCGGTGCCCTACTCGGGCTAGAAGCCCCGCGCTCTACCAGACTGCTGGTCGGCACCGGCCTGTGCGGTGGCCTGACCACCTTCTCCACGTTCGCTGTGGAGGTGGCCCAACTCCTGCGGACCGACGACGCCCCCACCGCCGTGGCCTACATCGTGGCCTCCGTGATCGGTGGACTGGCCGTGGCGACCGCAGCTCGAGCCACCACCGATTACCGGAAGAATATGCTGTGCTGATTGTCTTCGGCTTCACGGCTCTGGCCGGGGCGGGAGCTGGACTCCGCTTCCTGGCCACCGACCGTTGGCCGGGCGGGCACAGGGGCACGCTTCTGGTCAATGTGGTCGGATCGCTGGTCCTCGGGTTGCTGGCCGGATCCCCGGCACCGTTTCCGGTGGTCGTCGGTGTCGGTGGACTGGGTGCCCTCACCACCTTCTCGACATTTGCCGCCGACACCCTCGACCTGGCGGCTGACCGGCCGGTGCGAGCCGTCGGCCACGTGTTGACCACCGTGGTGCTCGGTGTGGCCGCTGCAGCGGCGGGCCTGGCCCTTGGATCTTGAACGACTGGCGGTGGGCCGATTCAGCCGATGTGGGTGAGGCCCCGCATGTAGGGCTGGAGCACCGCAGGCACGGCCACCCGACCGTCGGGCTGGCGGTAGGTCTCCACCACGCCGGCCCACACCCGGGGCACGGCCAGGCCGGAGCCGTTCAGGGTGTCCACCACTCGGGTGCCCTTCTCATCGGTAGGCCGGTACCGCACGTTGGCCCGGCGGGCCTGGTAATCGCTGAACCACGACACCGAGGACACCTCCAGCCACTGATCAGCGCCTGGGGCGTAGACCTCCAGATCGAACGTTCGTGCCGAGGAGCCGCCCAGGTCACCAGTGCACAGGTCCAGCACCCGGTATGAGAGGCCCAGGTCGGTGATGGCTGCCTCGGCCCGAGCCAGAATGTCGGCGTGTACCTCTGGTGACTGTCCCCGGGTGGCGTAGGCCAGCAACTCCACCTTGTCGAACTCGTGGACCCGGAGCAGGCCCCGGGTATCTCGACCGGCCGACCCGGCCTCGCGCCGGAAGCACGAGGTGTGGGCCATGAGTTTCATCGGCAGGTCGGCCTCGTTTAACACCTCGTCGCGGCAGAACGAGGTGAGGGGAACCTCGGCCGTGGGGATGGCCCACAGGTCATCTCGCTCTAGGTGGTAGGCGTCGTCGACGAACTTCGGGAGGTGCCCAGTCGATACCATCGTCTCCGTCTTGACCAGGCTGGGGGGGCGCATCTCCCGGTAGGTGTCGGCGTTGCGGTCCAGGCCGTACTGGATGAGTGCTCGGCACAGGGTGGCCCCCTGCCCGGTGTACATCACGAACATGGACCCGGAGAGTTTGGTGCCCCGTTCCACGTCCAAGATGCCCAGTTCCTCGCCGACCTCCCAGTGGGGGACCCGTTGGTGGTCCTCGTAGGCATCCTCATCCCAGTGTTCGTAACGGATGACCACGTTGTCGGCCTCGCCCGCTCCGTCCGGACAGTCGTCGTCGGGGATGTTGGGGACTCGCAGCAGGATCTCTCGGATCTCGTCGGCCAGCCCATCGGCTTCGGCGGCCAAGGATTCCTCCTGCTCTCCCAGTTCCCGGCTTCGAGCCTGCAGTTCGGCCGCCTCGTCGGCCCGACCGTCCCGGTGGAGGCCACCGACCTCCCGGGAGATGGTGTTCACCTCGTTGCGCAGGCGGTCCCGCTCCTCGGCCAGAGCCCGCTGGCCGGCATCCAACTCCACTGCCCGGTCTAGCCCGGTGGTGTCCTCACCTCGGCGGGCGATGGCTGCCTTGACGGCTTCGGGGTCGCTGCGTAGCAGCCGGATGTCGATCACGGAACCGAACCTAGCGGGGCCGTACCACGGCTACTCGACCAGTTCAGGTCCTGACGATCGCTCCTGTAGGTCGAGGTGCCGGCCCTCGGCCGGTCGCATCTGTTGGTTCTCGCGGTGGTGGATCCGCGAATACCCGATGAATTTCACCACGATGATTCCCCAAAGGTAGAAGCCCCCCAGGAGTTTCATGATGAGGCCGGCCGCTTGCTGGTCGGACTGGACGGTTACCCCCCAGAGCTCGAACCCGTCGTCGTAGTGCTTGTAAACGGTTCCCTCGGCGAACGTCAGCCAGGCCGCCGGGATAGTGGGGATGACCGACATGAGGAACAGGTAGAGCATCTGGCCGGGAACCGAGATACGCAGTTCCGGCAGTGGGGCCGCCACCGGGACCCACATCAGGAGGGCGGCAACGAACAGCGCCACGTGAACCGTGTAGTGGAAGGCACCCGAGTCGAACGACCACTGCACCACGCCACTCCAGTGGGTGAGAGCCATCAGGCCGTTGAACAACACCCCGGCCACCACCGGGTGGGTCATACGGCGCAGTACCCGGGAACCGGCGCCGCCGTCCAGTACGAGCAGGCGGGCTAGCCAGGCTGGCATGGCCAGCAGGAAGAGCGGCGGCACGATGAACGTGATCACCAGGTGCTGGACCATGTGTACCGCGTAGAGGTGCTCCTCGGCGATGTCGTGGACCGGCCAGTCGGCCGAGGCCAGCAGCAGGATCGTGGCCACCACGAAGGCTCGGCGTTGGAAGGGCGTAGTTACCGGCTGCCCGGCCGCCACCACCCGAGGGCCGATGATCCGGACGGCCCACCATCCGAGGGCCAGGACCGAGGCGACCAGCAACCAGACCTCAGGGTGGGCCTGCCACCGCCACGGATCGGTCGCCGCCACCATGGTCATCACCGGCTAGAGCCCGCTACCACGCCAACCAAGACGAACCGGTCGTCGCCGTCGGGCGACGGGTCACGTCAGCCCTTGTGCCAGAACTCGAAGACGGTGAGGGCAATGCCGTAGACAACTGTGGCCAGTACCAGGCCGGCCACGAAGAACTTCGTGAACAACGGGCTGTCGAACCGCAGGTGCATGAACCAGGCGGCGACGTAGAAGAACTTGAAGACCATCATCACCATGAGCAGCGGGATGAGGATTTCGCCGGGCATGTCGACGAAGTAGGTGCCAACCTCCAGCGCGGTGACGAACGCCAGGATGGCTGCGATCTGCATGTACTTGGCGTCCGAGGGGTGCTCGTGCTCCTCGTCGTGGCTGTCGACGTGCTCGGCGGCTGCGGTGCTCATGGTCAGGGCTCCCAGATCAGCTGGTGGGCGAGGGCACCAGGTAGATGACGGTGAAGATGAAGATCCACACCACGTCGACGAAGTGCCAGTACAGGCCGATGATCTCCACAGTCTCCGACCGTTCCTTGGTGAGCGTTCCACGGAGCGAGGAGATGAGTAGCGACATCAGCATGATGATGCCCAAACTCACGTGCACGCCGTGGAAGCCGGTCAGGGTGAAGAAGGCCGACGAGAACGGGCTGGTGGTGTAGCCGAGTCCCTCCCGTACGAAGGTCGTGAACTCGTAAACCTGTCCACCGATGAACAGCGAACCAAGCAGGGCGGTGGTCAGGAGCCAGACTCGGTTGTTGCGGATGTCGCCTCGCTGAAGGGCAGCCAGGGCCAGCACCATGGTCAGGGAGCTCATGAGTAGGACGAACGAGCTGACCGAAGTAAACGGGATGTCGAAGATGTCTCCCGGAGCCGGGCCGTCGCCGAATCGGCTCCGGTAGATCAGGTAGGTCGAGATCAGGCCGCCGAACAGCAGGCATTCCGAGCCTAGGAACACCCACATCAGCAACTTGTTGTTGGACAGGCCGGTGCCCGTTCCGTGGCCGTGAGATACGGCGGCGGTATCAGCCAACGGGGGCCTCCTCAGCGGTCTCCTCGGCCGGTGTGGCCCCGGACCCGTCGTCAACGGGCTCGTCACCGTCGTGGTCGTTGTGGTGGCCGTGGGGGCCGTCCGGGTCGTCAACTGGTTCGAAGCTCCAGCCGTAGATAGCCATCAAGATCAGCACGGCTCCCGGCACGCAAAGCCACAGCGTGTACATGAGGCCGAGTCCCACGAAGGGCAGGCCAGCGGCCAGCACGACTGGCCAGTAGGAGGGTGAGGGAAGGTGGGTGTCGGTGGCCGACCCGTCTTGACAGACCTCTTCGGCGCTAGCCACCCGGACCACTTGGCCGTTTTCGTCTTCGCCGTACTTGCGGTGCCAGAATTCGTCTAGTGCCTCGACCTGGATGTCGTCGTCAAAGTTGTGGACCGGTGTCGGGTTCGGGGTGAACCACTCCAGGCTGCGGGCGTCCCATGGGTCCAGTCCGACCGGGGGCTCGTGCCTGGCCCGGCGAGCTGACATCACCACGTTGACAATGAAGGCCAGGACCCCCAGGGCGATGATGAAGGATCCGATGGTGGCAAACATGTTCCAGAACTCGAAGCCGAAGCCCGGGCTGTAGGAGTCGATACGGCGGGACATGCCCTGCAGGCCCAGGATGTGCATCGGGCCGAAGGTCATGTTGAAGCCGACGATCATCAGCCAGAAGTTCCATTTGCCGAGCTTGTCGTTGAGCAGGTGGCCGAAGACCTTGGGCCACCAGAAGTAGAAGCCGGCGAAGATGCCCAGGAGAGCGCCGCCAAAGATCACGTAGTGGAAGTGGGCAACGATGTAGTAGGTGTCTGTCTGCTGGGTATCGGCCGGGGCCAATGAGTGGGTCACGCCGGACAGGCCGCCGATGGTGAACATCGAAACCACGCCGGAGGCGAACAGCATCGGGGTGTTGAACAGGATCCGACCACCCCACATGGTGGCCAGCCAGTTCAGGATCTTTACGCCGGTTGGCACGGCGATGAACATGGTCGACACCGAGAAAGCGGCCACCGAGATCGGGCCGATCCCTGAGACGAACATGTGGTGTGCCCACACGCCCCAGCCCATGAAGCCGATGGCGATCCCCGAGAAGACCATGAATGGGTAGCCGAAGATGGGTTTCCGGGAGAAGGTCGGGATGACCTCGCTGATGATGCCGAAGCTGGGCAGGATCAGGATGTACACCTCGGGGTGGCCGAAGATCCAGAACAGGTGCTGCCAGAGCAGGGGATCGGCGCCCATTTCCGGGTTGAAGAAGTTAGATCCGAAGTTGCGGTCGAACATGAGCAGGAACAGCGCCACGGTGATCACAGGTACGGCGAAAAGCAAGAGGAACTGCACGACCAGGATCATCCAGGTGAACACCGGCATCTTGAACAGCGTCATGCCGGGGGCCCTCATGTTGAGCACGGTCACGATCAGGTTCATGGCCGAGATCAGCGAGGCGATGCCCATGATCTGTAGGCCGAGGGCGTAGTAGTCCATGCCCTTGCCCGGCGAGAAGACCACCCCGGTGTTCGGGGCGTAAGCGAACCAGCCGCCGTCTGGGGAGTCACCCAGGATCCACGACATGTTCAGGAACAGGGCACCGGCCAGGAAGATCCAGAATGACAGGGCGTTCAGCCGGGGAAAGGCAACGTCACGGGCCCCGACCTGGAGCGGCAGGAGGTAGTTGGCGAAGGCGGCAGCCAGGGGCATGATCACCATGAAGACCATGGTTACGCCGTGCATGGTGAACACCCGGTTGTAGGTATCGGCACCTAGGACGGTGCCGTCCGGGGTGGCTAACTGCAGGCGGATCAGTAGGGCCTCGATACCGCCGACGACGAAGAACACCATGGCTGCCGCGCCGTAGAGGATGCCGATCTTCTTGTGGTCAATCGTGGTGACCCAGTCGCGCCAGCCGGTATTGGCCTTCGGTCGGGTGTAGGCGCCGAGTGGCCGGGCCGGTGCTTCGAGTTCCATGTTGTAGGTCATCACTCGACCTCCGTCGCGGCAATGATGTCGAAGGCAGGCGCCTCCCCCAAGGTCTGGAGGTAGGCCACCACGTCATCGATCTGTCCCTCGCTGAGGCCCATGGCCGGCATGCCCCGGCGGCCCTCGGCGTAGGCGGGCTTCTCAGCTGGTGAATTGCGCAGCCAAGCCTCAAGTTGAGGCCGGTTCAGTGCGCCGTTCGGCTCGTATAGGTCGAAGATGCCCCCCGCGTAGGTGGTGCGGCTCATCAGGTGGGTCAAGTTTGGCGCCGCGTTGGCCACCAGGTCGGCACCTTGACTGGTGGCGTCGTTGACGCCGTTGACCACGTGGCACCGGGCGCATTGGCCTTCAAAGACCTCTCGGCCGCGTTGGGCGGCAGCCCCGGTCGGTTCAACCGCCGGACGCATCTGGCTCTCCACCCAGACCTGGAAGTCGGCTGGCTCCATGGCCACCGTCTGCATCCGCATCCGGGAGTGGCTCAGGCCGCAGAACTCGGTGCACTGGCCGAAGTAAACGCCCGGGACGTCGGCCTCAATTTTCCACGGTGAGACCCGTCGAGGCACGGCGTCGCGTTTGCCGTTCAGGGCCGGGATCCAGAAGCTGTGGATCACGTCACGGCTAGTAACCGACAGGCCGATCTCCGATCCGGTTGGGATCACCATCTGGTTGGCCGTGACGATGTCGGCTGGCGGGAGGTTCCGGGAATCCGAGAGGTCCACACCGTCCAGGCCGTCGAAGTAGTAGCGAAACTCCCACCACCACTGCTGGCCCACGACCACAATCTCCGGATCCCACGAGGTGGCCGTACCGTCCACGGTCACCCGGATATCCCGGCGGTCCGAACTGTTCAGGTCGAAGGTGCTGATCAGTGCGAAAACGGCGATGACCGCCATGAGCACGGCCGGTCCGACGGTCCAACCAATCTCAAGCCGGAAGTTGCCGTGAACCTGCTCGGGGAACTCGTCGGTGCTGTGATCGTCCCGGAACTTCCACCAGATGACTGCCGTGGCGCCGAAGATGACGACGAAAACGATGCCGGCCACCAGGAAGATCGGGTCGGACAGCGAGTCGATAGAACGGGAGATCGGACCCTGTGGTTCCAAGGTGTCCAGCGGGGCGTCGGACGCGCAACCGCTGAGGGCCAGCACTGCACCTGAGGCGAGGGCAGCGAGCCAACCGGGATGTGGCCGCTTCGGGATCAATGGTCCGTCTCCACCTGGGTGTCGTCGTGGTGTTCTCCCCCACCCTTGTGATGGAACTCCCGTTCACCACTCACCGCGGCGACGATGCCGAACACAAGGACGGCCAGACAACCCACGAACAGAACGCCGCGCACTGTGTTTCGGGGCAACTCGGGCCGCCTGCTGATCCACAAGGCCAAGCCGAAGATAGCCAGGCCAATCACGGTTGCTACGGCGACAGCACCATTGACCGACGAGGTCAGAAATATCCGTGACACAGCCACCACGAGGATGCCGACACCCGCCGCCCCCAGAACAGGGATCTCGATCGGTCGCATCAAGTTCTCCCGTGCGTCAGCGTTGACCGACGCATCGTCCGAGACCTTTTCCGACCAGTTGGTCATCGTCCACTCGACAGCCACCGCTCCCAGAAGGCACAGGCCGATGACGAAGATTGCCGGATGGACCACCAGGCCCACCCCGACGGAACCGAGACCAAGGGCCCCAAACACCGGCCACAGCGAGTTGCCGACCACCGCCTGGGCGGGCGGCGCCTCGTCCAGGCCGAGGAAGTCGGCCTGGGCCTCGGCGTCGGCGTCGCGGAAGGCCACGGCGACCAGGCCCAGGAGGGCCAGCACGCCTGCCCCCGTGGCCAAGATGGTGTAGGAGACGTGGTTTCCGACACCGCCCTTCCACCCTAAGGACAGTGGCCCAGTCTCAGTGGCCCCGGAGGTATAGCCGGCGAATACGGCGGCCAGCACAGCGCCGACGAAGAACCCAAACCAGAGTTTGAAACCCGTAGTGAGCATGTCGATCCCTGCCGCTACTTAGCGATGTAGATGCCGATCCAGATGACCGAGTAAACGGCCACCACGGCATACCAGTAGAGGGCCGCCGCCGAGACGAGGTCGCGATGGCGATTGGTGTCCTGTCCACCCAGAGCCCGCAGCAGGAGGAGGCCCAACCAGATAATGCCAACGGCCACCATGACCAGGTGGGAGCCAACGATTACGAACAGCAGCGTCGCTGCCTCGCTGACGTCGATGGGCAGCCCGATATCGGCAAAATAGAACGCCGTCTGGTTGACCATGGCTATGCCCAGCACGGCGGTGAGGGCCAGGGCCAGGTAGGCGTGGACTCGGTCGTCGTTGAGAACGGCCGAGACGGCCCACCCCATGGTGATGGCCGATAGGGCCATAGTGGCCATGTTCATGCCACCGGGCACCAACTGGATGGCCCCCTCGGGGAACCAGGTAGTCCCCCACGCCATGGCGTCGGCCCGGATGGAGAAGTAGAGGGCAAAGAGTCCACCGAAGTAGAGCAGGACGCTGCCCGTGCCGAACGCCGAGGCGACGACGAGGGTCCTGGGGCGGGTCGGGGCGGCCGGGGCGGCAGACATCAGGCGGAGCTTGCCTTCTTGGCGGCCGTTAGGTGCAGTATCCCCGACGCCTGCCAGGCCACTAGGCCACCTACCAGGGCCAGAGAGCCCACCATCGAGACTAGGTTCAGGCCGTCGACCCCGGAGTCCGGGTATCCGGCGGTGGCCAGGTCGACGCCGGTGAAGTCGCTCTGACCGAGCAGGCCGCTGATCAGGTCAGTGGCCCCGACGAGGACGACCCCGCCGGCCACGGCCAGCCCACCTAGGAGATTCAGGCCGGAACGGGCGCCCGGGCCACCCACC
>Ga0208765_1001219_pt1 | contig 15904 bp, 17 predicted proteins | sample ETNtaG_2_FD_185783 | JGI IMG/M metagenome (GOLD analysis project Ga0208765, IMG submission 185783) | Marine microbial and viral communities from oxygen minimum zone, Eastern Pacific Ocean - ETNP201406SV203 (SPAdes) (version 2) | ecosystem: Environmental > Aquatic > Marine > Oceanic ... | reverse complement strand
CTGGTCGATATCGGCCCTAGCAGAATGTGGAATAGTGGCTTACAAAGATGAGTCGATGCAGGGAGCATGGGTTGATGGCTACAAGATATGCTCAATTGGGTTGTCCTTCCTTCACTGGGTTAGTCGGCATGGAATGTCGATCAACATTGACACTCCGGCTAACAGGGTGGAGGATCTGGAGTGCTGCGGAATTGCAGCAGGAACACATACTAGTCTATCGCGTTTGGGTTATACAAAAGACAAAAACGGTTTTACCATAGATTGCGAGAGATTAGAGAGAAGTCTGATTCAAACTTGTGAGGAGAGTCTTGGACGAATACCATTTGACCCTGTTGAATGGAGTCCGGAGATAGCAGTATGACTAGACCCTCTAGGAGTGATCTAGCGGAACACTGGATGCTATCCGAAGACATATGTTTTCTGAATCACGGTTCTTTCGGGGCTACTCCAATATCTGTTCTGGAGGAACAGACTAGGTTCAGAGAGATGATTGAGTGTGATCCCGTCAGATTCTTTGAGAGAGACTATGCCAAGTTAATTGATTCATCAATAAGAAAACTTGCAGGTTTTATGAATGCTGATCCGGAGGGAATGGCCTTTGTGAAGAATACGACAGAAGGAGTAAACACAGTACTCAGGAGTCTTGTCCTCGAACCTGGAGATGAGATTATCTTAACCAATCATAGTTACCAAGCATGCTGGAACGCGGTCGACTTTGTGACTGAGAGAGCAGGTGCAAAGACTGTGGTGGTGAACATTCCATTCAGAGTCAGAGATGATGAAGAAATTGTGGATCTTGTGATGAATGCAGTTACCGAACGAAGCGTACTAGCACTTATCGACACCGTTACTAGTGCGACCGGGCTAAGGATGCCCTTCGAGAAACTTGTCGACAACTTGCAGACATCGGGTGTCGATGTTCTTCTCGATGCTGCGCATGGCCCCGGAATCGTCCCTTTGAATCTGAAAGAGTTAGGTGCAGCCTACTGTACTGGTAATTGCCACAAATGGCTCTGCACACCGAAGGGATCTGCATTCCTTCACATCAGATCTGACCTGAAGAAGAAGGTGCGGCCACTTAGTATAAGTCACGGTGCTAGCTTCGAAGGGACCGACCAAGAAAAGTTCGATTTCGAATTTGGATGGCCGGGAACTCAAGACCCGACCCCATGGCTATGCGTCCCTATGGCAATTGATTTCATTGGAGGTCTTGTGGAAGGTGGTTGGCCGGTAATAATGGAAATAAATAGATCTCTGGCCCTAGAGGGAAGAAGAATTCTCTGTGAGGCGTTGGGAACCATTGAACCCGTTCCGGACTCAATGGTCTCTTCAATTGCATCAGTAGAGATGCCAGAAGATGGAGAGGTAGGTCCAATGAGCATGGAGGGAGATCCATTTCATAACTTCTTACTGGATGAGTTCGGGATTCAAGTTCCTGTTTTCCCGTGGAGGCATCATGGTAAAAGATACATCAGAATCTCAGCTCAACTTTACAACAGTGTCGACGAGTACCATTTCCTCGCAGAGTGCCTGAGAAGGTCTCTGTGAAGGTGGGAAACCATTGAATGGAGTGGAGGGGCCGCAATACCATGCCTGAGGTGGTTGTGGCCCTTACAGGAGCATCAGGGGCACGATACTGTGTCAGGCTTGTTGAAGCACTTGTGGAACACGAATGGACGGTAAACCTGATTGTCACCAGTGCAGGGGCAATCAATCTTGACCTAGAATGCGGTATAACTCCCAGTGATTTAGCTGCCAGAGAAGGAGTGACTCTCGAGGACAATACAAACCTTGCAGCTAGAGCCGCTTCAGGTTCTGCTAGATTCGAAGCATATGTGGTATGTCCTGCGAGTGGTACTACTATGGGGAAGATCGCTGCAGGCATTAGTGACAACTTGGCAACTAGGAGTGCATTGGTCGCCATGAAAGAGAGGAGGAAGCTAGTCATAGTTCCAAGAGAGGCACCCTACTCCACCCCTCATTTGAAAGCAATGTACAATCTGTCTAAGTGGGGAGCAGTCATCCTCCCAGCGAGTCCGGGATTCTACCATTCTCCCGGAAAAATCGAAGATTTGATCGATTTCGTAGTATCAAGAATACTCGATCAGTTGGACATTGAACACACGCTTGGAAAGAGATGGACTGGCGAAGAAATCAGTGTCGAAGATTGATGCTCAGCATGACCTCTTCTGGAATGGGTTCAATAGTGGTGGAAAGAACTCAGTTGTCGTAGCATGACTGAATGGCCGCCTAGTTTTCGGAAGCCGACTTCTACTATACTAGTTGCAGGAATGATCATCATAGGTGCAGCGGGAGGTGGAGTTCTGTTCGGCGACGATCTTGCAATGTGGATTAGAGGGGAGCCGGACTACGAACTAATTGAGTTTGATTCCAATCAAACCAGAGCCTATGCACAGGGATTGGTAGATCTTGGCAATCCTGCATGGGGTGGGCGCCTTTCGGGGACTGTCGAGGAGGAGAATACCGCACAGTCAATAAAGACAAATTTCTCGAATAGCGGATTACCATCCACTCTCGAGGAATTCGAGGTTCCTCTATACTACATGGGGAACACATTCGAACTAATGATTTGCCAACCGGGTAATGTGGGAGGATTTTTTGGAGGTCCAACCCCCTGCTCTATTGCAGACATAGACAAAGAGGAGACAGAGTTCGAGCATAGGGTAGACTATGTCGTACAAGGATACAGTGGCAGTGTGAACATCCCCGCAAGCAGCGATGTCCATGTGATTGACTTGGGGATGGGCAATGAGACTCAAGACTGGAGTGGGGCCAGTAATGGAGTGGGAGTAGTCTGGCTACTCGATGGCGAGAATGGACAACCAGGAACAGAGAGTAATACCATACTGATGAGTAGGGCGCAAGAAAATGGCCTTAGGGGACTAATTACCATCAATTCTAGACAGAATTGTGACGAGTTAGAGGCCGGCGACTGTGTGCCGTACTCGAAATCACTAGACATTACTCAGTTCGAGGAAAGGCCATACGATATCGGCTTCGTGATGGTATCGAAGAGCGTGGGAGAGACTATTCTGGATCAAGTAGTCGACTCAGAGGGCATGTTACAATTCCAAATTGAAGTAAATAATCAAGACAATGGTAACATCCACGTTCCTTGTGGAATAATTGAGGGAGAAACTGAGGAGTTGATCATCATTGGGGCCCACCATGATACGGTATACAACGGGCAAGGTGCAGTGGACAATACGGCTGGAACTGCAACCGTGATGGAAATGGCAAGGCAGTTCGGTTTGCTGCAATCAGATCTTGGAGAACCCAGAGTAACAATTTACTTCTGCACATGGGGTGGAGAGGAGGAGGGACTGTGGGGTTCATCAGAGTGGGTTGACAAGCATAGAGAAGTCTTAGAGGAAAATCTCAGACTATACATCAATCTCGATATGAATCACGTTGACGCTGAGAGGAACTCGGGGCTGACCCTTCAGGGTAACAGCGTTTCTGATGTAAAACACATAGAGGGATTGGTAAGGGAGTTTTCTGCGACCTACCCAAATCTTTCCGAAAAGTACAGCATTAGCGTTAGAGAATTGAGCTCAGAACAGATGCCATACAACTCCGATCATGCTCCCTTCGTTTTCGGAATCCACCAAGATAGCGATGATGATTTTGGCCTAGCAATGATGTGCTATGGCTCTGGATCATCCGAGTATCACACCTACTTGGACAATATGGATAGGTTCAACGAAGAGAGTTTGATGGTGTCAGGAATAATCTACGGTTCTCTAGTAAAGCACCTAGCATGGGGCTAGTTTTCAGGCCGCAGCTGCGTCTAAGACCTCGTCGTAGTCGGGCTGGACGCCTGGATTCTCACCAACCCATTTCCAGATGACATTACCATTTTCATCGACAATGAAAACGGCCCTCTCACTGGCAGTGTATCCGGGCATTCCTGCAAAGTCATGGAGTGCAACACCGTAATCCTCGATTGTTGAGCGAGTATAGTCTGACAGAATTGGGAATGAGATGTCATTCTTCTCAGCAAATGCATAATTAGTGAATCGGGAATCGGCACAAATCCCCAAGATGATGATATCAGAATCCCCCGAATCCATAGGTGCTTTTTCGAATTCACACATCTCTTGAGTACAAACTCCAGTAAAGGATGCCGGGAAGAATGCTAGAATTACTCTACTTCCTCGGAATTTGTTTAGAGTGGTGATATTGTTGTTCTGATCTAGCAGTTTGAAGTCGGGGGCTTTTTCACCAAGAGAAACCATGCCTCTCCGAGGGGGTTTTCATTTTCAATTTGACTAGAGGATTACATCCTCTCCGGGACATTGATTCCCAATAGTTCCAAGCCGAGTTTGAGTTCGCGAGCAGTAAGGTCGCACATTGCTAACCTGCTCCTGACGATTTTCTCGCTCTCTCCCTTCAGAACATTGCAATTCTCGTAAAAGGATGCGAATGAGGAGGCAATGGAGTGGAGGTGAGTACAGAGTTTGTGTGGACTGAAGGTGGAAATTGAGGTATCAATTACTGAAGGAAAGTCAACAAGTTGGCGGGATAGGGCTAATTCTTCCGGATGAGAGAGAATTATCTCTGAAGATGATAAATCATCCCTGTCTCCCCCCCATTTCCTGAAAATACTACAGATTCTGGCGTATGCGTACTGGAGGTATGGTGCCGTATTTCCCTCAAATGAGAGCATTCTCTCCCAATCGAAAACGTAGTCCTTTGTCCTCTCTGTAGAGAGGTCCGCATACTTTACAGCGCCTATCCCGACTATTCTGGCGACATTATCTCTTTCATCGCCTACCAATTCAGGGTTCTTCTCATTGATTGCATCCTCAGCCCTCCTTATTGCTTCATCAAGAAGGTCATGTAATTTGATTACATCACCTTCTCTGCTCTTGAGAACCTTGCCATCAGTGTCCAAAACCGAACCGAAGTTTACGTGGATTGCTTGATGAGATTCATTCATGAAGCCGGCTTGAGCTGCAACCTGGAAGACCATTTCGAAGTGCTGTTTTTGTGGAGTTCCTACAACGTACAGGAATCCGTCACAACCAAGCCTCTCAACCCTATCGATGATGCAGGCCAGATCGGATGTGCTGTAGTTGTAGCCGCCATCGGCCTTCCTGATTATCATTGGAAGAGGGTTTCCCTCTCGGTTAACCCAGCCTCCCGGGAAAACGACGTCTGCTCCTTCACTTTTCTCTAGGATTCCTACTTTCATTAGTCGTTCAACCACCTCTGGAAGTAAATCCTGGTAGCTAGACTCTCCTCTGATATCTTCATCTGTTAGCAGAACTCCAAGCATCGAGTAGACTTCATTGAAATATTTCATAGATTCGTCCACGAGAACATTCCAGAGGCGGAGGGTCTCTTGATCTCCTCCCTGGAGTAGGACGACACGCCTCCTCGAGCGTTTTGCGAACTCATCTTCGGAGACGAATTTAGCCCTTGCCTGCTTGTAGAAGGAGTCAAGATCTCCGACTCCTAACTCATTTGCAGCTCGGTCTTCTCCGAGATCTAGGAGGTGCTCGATTAGCATACCGAACGGCGTCCCCCAATCGCCAACATGGTTCTCTCGAATAACTCTGTGACCCTTGAATTCCAACATTCTAACAATCGAATCTCCAATTACCGTAGACCTGAGATGCCCAACATGCATCTCCTTGGCCACATTTGGAGCAGAATAATCGACGGCGAAAATTAATGGTTTTTCATCACCTATCCCCACTCTTGGATCGGAGAGAATTTGTGAGAGAGAGTTTGAGAGCCAATTGGGTTTGGCTGTTACATTAACGAAACCACTCATAGAAGAGACGTGCGCAATTGAATCCAAATCCGCTTCTACAAGTGTACAGATTTGATCGGCGATATCCTGCGGAGACTTACTGAACCTTCCCGCTAGAGAGTGACAGGGGAGTGCCACGTCCCCATGATCCACAACCGTCGCCCTGCCAATTAGTGATTGCCAATCTGAATCCTGCACGCCAAGAGAATTCATGGCCTTGGAGAAGGCTGGAATCATCTCAATAATCAGATCCCTAATTCAAACCACCTCATGAAATGGGATATCTCAACAGAGCGGCTATTCCGCCAAATGCCGTATTGAGTGTTGCTCCTTCTTCGGTATCCAATGAAATTAACCTCACCTTGGCCGAAGTATGCCCTGCCAATATAGTAAGTTCATCGATTAGTTCCATGGAATTCTCCTTGTCCTCATTAGCTTGATTAGATTTACACTCGGGGCAATTGGGTTTTGCTGAGGACTTCTCATGTGTGGTCTCCCATTCGTTCTTACACCCCTTACAAATCCACCTGACTCTTCTCTTTGTAATTGCCTCAGAGAGAAGCAGGGTGGCGACGGCTCCTTGTTCTAGCGCGGAGCGAATCATTACCTCTCCATATGTCGCCTTCGGGTTTGACTTCATCACCTCTTGTAGGAATTCGTCTACAATCGTCCTCTCCACATCTAGTTCTATCTGATCCATTGTGGAACCGGCTCGTTGAATCAATTCCCTCAGACCGCTCTCATTCGAATAACCCACATCGAAGTATGGCTCTGCAATCAGCTTCTTTATTTCGTGGTGGAAGTAATCATTCTTTGCGACGAAATCCTTTGTTGCCCCTGGTCCTCCAATTATCACTCCCTTCAGATTCTGCACCATTGGAAGCCAATAATTGCACGCCCTCTCTGTTGCCTTCTTGAAGAAGTTGTGTGCTGCCTCTTCGATTAATCTCTCGAATCTTTGTGCTGATTGCCCTCCTCTTCCGTGTTTCGAGGGAACCAAAGAGGTGATGTGCTCCTGACAATGTAATCTTTTTCCGGAGGCTATCCCATAAGCTGCCTCAGATCTATCAATTACGAACAGGGCATAGGAAGTGCGATCGATTAGCATCTCTTCCAGTTGGCTGATCTCAAAAGTCGAGTCGCACCTATACCTGAAAGAAGGAAATGGTTCTGGAGGATCATCAATTACGGTCGATATCAGTCTTGTTTTGTTGTTTCCAACAATCACATGTCCTACGAAGATAGCTATTCCCCCTTCTCCTGGAGTCTTGTATCGGTTTAGTGTGGAGAGGGCCGATTCTATGGCATCAGTAACATGTTTCTTTGTTGATTTTGACTTGATATTTGCCGCCTGTCCGGCCTCATTGCTAAGATGATGTCTCACATCACTAATCATTCTGTCAGGAGGAATTACTACCGTTACCAACTCCGTCCCCATGCCCTTCATTCCAGCAAGTTCCTTCAGGGACTTCTTGAGTCGTAGCCTCCGCTGCTGTTGTGCTATCTCATCAGTCATGCAGCTCCTCCGTGATTTGCCACCACTCGCGGCATTTCAACCCTTCAGCGTCAGTAGAGCATACGTATTGAAAGGCAGGGTGCCAACCTATGGTCGATGGCGACCGTTGTTGTTGCGCTCGGGGGGAGCTTACTGAGATCAGAAGTGGAGGAGCGTCACAACTGGTTAATGGAAATGGTCGAAGTAATCAGCCAAAGAGTAGGGTCTGGGGAGAAGGTAGCCTTGGTTGTTGGAGGGGGTGCACCCGCAAGGGAGGGAATAGAATTGGCCAAGCCAATAATCGAAGACGTGTCTCATTTGGATAGGATTGGCATTGCGGCCACTAGACTCAATGCAACCATTGTCAGAGAAGCACTAGACGAGGGGGGCATAGGAGTATCTGAGAAAATTCCGGAGAGCATTGAAGAGGCAGTTCTCGAAATGAACGAAAGTGATGTTGTTGTGATGGGAGGGACGGTCCCCGGCCAAACTACTGACGCTGTTGCGATTAGGTTAGCTATACAGAGTGGGGCAAAGAAGTGCGTCATCGCGACAAATGTGCCTAGAGTCTATGCAAAAGATCCTCGAAAGAATCCCGATGCCAAGTCATTTGACAAACTCACTCTCGCAGAACTCCAAGAGATTGTGGGGCCTCCGGAACATGCAGAGGCAGGAGCCTCTCAAGTCGTTGATCCGGTTGGTGTGGGTGAGGCTAGGGAGCATGGCCTAGATCTGGATATTCTGGATGGGCGAAACACCATGATAATCAAGAAGTCACTTGATGGAGAAGAATTCGAAGGAACAAGGGTGAGAGGGTAATGACCAGTAGGAAAGATACGATTTTGAAGGCTGCCAAGAGGACGGCAAAGCAGGCGCATGCCGCGGCTTCTAGGAAGGGAAAGAATTCGAGGACTAGGGTGAACATAGAGTCACATAGGCACTGCTCGGTTTGCTGGAAACCGATTGCCCTGGAATGCGATCCAGCAATTTGTGGAGATGAAGGGTGCTCGTCCATGTACAATCGTCGGGAGAAGTCTCGGCAACGATTCACGTTCTTGATGTACTTCGGAATCGCGATTTTCGTCGGCCTTCTGGCATTTCAAGTAATCATGGGGGCGTCAGGTTGAATCGCAACGACAAAGGGGTCATGTCAGAATGATGGTCAGAATTCTCTCTATACTTCCCATGTTAATTGGTCTTCTATGCGCTTTGATACTATTGCTGAGCCTAGTAGGTTATCAAACTCCACCTTCCGGAAGCCAAGTACCCATCGTCCCATGCTCAGATGAAGATGCGGGATGTAATGTTGGAATGACTCCAGAGGATATGAACGTCCCCAAGGCATTCGGGTTACTGGATATTACATTAGAAGTTGAGTGGAAAGAACCTGATAGGGGCTGGCTAGGGGTTGTCGATGCTGCGGCGGCAGAAGAGTGCCCCCCAGATAGTTCGACGGGACTCACGCACTGCACAGAGGAGCAGATTGGAAAATTCCTCGAAGCGGGTGGACCACAGAACCATGGCTCGATGAGTTTCATGGTCAAACCGGGGTCATACCGATTCGTGACTGCTGGATATGAGGGGTCTGGGCTGGATTCTCAGAGAATTGAGATTAGTTCAAGTATCCATTTGGACAATTATGTAGAGATTGTTCTTGCTGGGACTTCGGCACTCTTACTTATCGGTGCTGGTGAGATGGCTTTTCCCGTGAGGAACTTGCTGAAGCGCTTCAGAGGCAATAAGTGAGTTATACTCAGCATCGTTGAATAACCAATCCGTATTGGGACTGATATGCGCGTTACTAAATGTCCAAACTGTGGTTCAGAGGTTGATGTCTCTGGGTTGGCCGAGTCGTACGGGGGCCACAACTTCTACTGCGTCGTATGCGGCCATTCATGGCATGTATGAGTCTCGGATTCCTATCTTTCATCCTCTCTTGGCCAATGTTCAGGCAGTTTAAGTGGGTCATCTATCCTATCCGCGTCAATTATTTCAATCATATTCGCTCTAAGTTCCTCGAGCCCATGTCCTGAAACTGAGCTAATACTGTGATCATCCGCCTCGTAAATTCCATCCATGAGGTCTGATTTAGTTGAGACCAATAGGACCCTCCTGCCAGATAACAATCCCCTTACTTCCTTGAGAAGATGCTCCTGCTCTGAAACCGGAGTTGTGGATTCCTGCGTCCTGTCAATCAAGAACAGGAGGACATCTCCCAAATGCTCCAAAGCAGCAATTGCCTGCAGTTCGATTTGATTTCTCTCTAACATCGGTCGGTCTAGAAGACCAGGAGTATCTACCATCTGGTATACTCTGCGTCGATGGGTAAAGTGACCCAAATGCAATTGTTTGGTCGTAAAAGGATAAGATGCAACCTGTGGCTCTCCACTTGAGAGGGCGCTAATTAGTGCCGACTTTCCCACATTCGGAGACCCTGCCACGACAATACATGGCTCGCCAGAGTCGATAGTAGGGAGTTTTCGAAGAACATCTCTAGCCTCTCCCAGCCACAATATTTGCGGGGAGATCTGATCGATAATCGAAGACAAACGCCCATATGCGTGTCTCCTGGCCTTGTGGAATCCGTCGATATCTCTGAGTCTGAGTATCTTTGACTGGGCCTCTCCAGAAATCCTTTGAGATTTCTCGGCAGCCCATTGCAAAGCTGCCAAGTTCTTCTTGTAGTCGTCACAACCAACTGCTGCGTCTACTAGTGCCTGATCGAACTCAGACAGAGAATTGAGGCTCGGCCACCTGTCAACATAGGAATTGAGAGTCTTTGTGGCGACATCGCAAGCCGACTGAACCATTCGATTCATCTGCTTCCTGACTCTGTGATATTTATCCGGATCCTCGACCAAATCCGCCTGACTGCTGGCTCTTCCGAAGGCCTTGTCAAGAATCTCCTGAGGGTAAAGAACGGTCGGAATCGACCTCCATTCAACCGATACCATGCAACTTCCTCCGTCGACTCCGCCACGGTATCGCACTTCAATCATTAGCAAAGTCTTGAGGAAATTGACGTGCAAAGCAGACCCGCTGGTTTTTCTATGACTTCCGAAACGAAGGTGTGTGACCGACGTGGGAGGAGATGAGAATGTTGGTGGCCTACCACCTTGGGCCACTAGTTTCTTCGAGAATTACGGGGCTCCAAGTCTAGAAGACCTAGTCGATGTCTTCCATGGTCCACTTTTGGACAGAAAGTATGGTCTAAGGAAGGACGATTTGGTTGAAATTCTCCTAGACAAGAGGATGCTTCCCGATGACAGAGATCCTTGGGTTCGAGGAATGATGATAGGTGGGAGGAGTTCTTCAATAGACGTTCTAGATGAGAACGGCGAATTCAGATCTATTTCCAGAGATGCAATTGTCGAAGTCAGGCTTGTAACGCACCTCAGGAGGACATACATTGAAGACGAGGAACTTCTAAAATTTGAGAAGGACGACATGAAGAGGAGATCCGAGGTCCATGAATTGGCTGAGAAGACCAGTGAGGGGCACGGAAGCAACCTATCATGGAGGTGACCAAATGAATAGGTTGTCGGCTATGGACTGTATCCCATGCGAAGGAGGAGTTCCCCCTCTCAGTGAAGAAGAGTCGAAGGCATTCCTAGTGCAGATTCATGACGACTGGGAAGTAGTGGAGAATCATCACCTAACCAGATCCTGGACATTTCCGGACTTTGCCTCGGCACTTGAATTTACCAATAAACTGGGAGAAATTTGTGAAGAGCAGTCCCACCATGCTGACTTCGAACTAGGATGGGGGAAGTTAGTCGTTGTGATCTATACACATAAGATTGACTCGCTTACCGAGTCGGACTTCGTCTTAGCCTCCAAGTTCGATAGCATCGAACGGTGAGAAAAAATGACCGATGTCCAGGAAATAATAACTTCGAGACGGACCGTATACAGATACAGCGACGAGCAAGTGGATGTAGATTTGTTGGAGATGTCCTTCGAAGCGGCGAGGAACGCGCCCTGTCACAAGAACACAAATCCCTGGAAATTCTATGTTTTGGGTAAAGAAGCTAGGAAAGAACTCATTCCCGAGGTAGAGAAATTGGCCATTATGAAAGCCTCGGATCGAGGAGATTCCGAGGCAGGAGTAGCCAAGGCCATCGAAAAGATTCAATCACCTCCAGTGCTAATCTGCGTTACAAGCTCATTGAGCCCAGAAGATGCTTTTCGTGAAGAGGAAGACTATGCTGCGACGGTATGTGCGACCCATAGTATGATTCTATCGCTTTGGGGGAATGGCATCGGCTCCCAATGGAGCACCGGTGCGATAACTCGCTCTGAGGTAGCCTATGAGACAATAGGTGCATCCTCGGACCAAGAAAGGATAATTGGCTTCATCAAGATTGGGTACCCAGAAGTAATACCATCTAAGAGCAAGAAAGGACTCGAGGAAATTAGGTCTTACCTGCCATAGAGACATGAGAAAGTTAGAGAGAGTTAGGATAGGGTATCTAGATGAGGAAAATTGTATACCCAAGACCCGGTGGTGTTGACACCATCCAGATCGTGGAAGAACAAGATCCAGTACCAGAGAATGGCCAAGTCTGTGTTAGAATACACAGAGCGGGAGTGAACTTTGCAGAATTAATGATGAGGCAGGGGCTATATGGTTCGAATCCTGACTTCCCATTCACTCCCGGATATGAGGCGGCCGGAGTGGTAATAGGGCTCGGAGAGGGAGTGGATTCTCTAATTGTAGGAGAAAGAGTACTAGCAATGACTGGTTTCGGAGGGTATTCTGAGAAGGTCTGTCTTGATGCAAGAAGGGTCGTCCCGATTCCAGACTCGGTTTCCTTCGACCAAGCAGCTGCAATCCCAGTCACCTACGGGACTGCTTTCCATATGCTGGCACACCTTGGGAGGATTTCAGAGGGAGATACAGTTCTTATTCACCACGCAGCTGGAGGAGTAGGTACTGCAGTAGCACAGATTTGCGACGCCTTCGGTGCTTCACTGATAGTGGGAACTGCTTCTGCCCCCAAGAAGAAATTCGTCGAGTCAATGGGAGTGAGGTTCGTTGACAGAGAAAAGGAAGATTTCGTAGAAGTCTGTAAGAAGATGACGGGGGGAAAGGGAGTTCATCATGCAATTGATCCGGTTGGAGGAAAGCATCTAATGCGATCATACAAGTCTCTAAGGAAAGGAGGAAAATTGTATTACTTCGGTGCATCTGCTGCTGTAAAGGGGCAAAAGAGATCTAGGTTTTCTGAACTAAGAATGTGGTGGGGGATGCCTCGATTCGATCCTCTCAGATTAATGAGTTCCAACAAGGCAGTTTTCGGAGTCCACATGGGACTCCTGGAGGATGAATCAATCTTCAAGGGGCATCTCGATTCGCTATCGAAGATGCTGCAAGAAGGGAAAATCGATCCTGTTATCGACTCAGTATGGCGATTCGAGAATGTGGCCGATGCTCAGATGCATATGCATGACAGAGGGAATCGAGGGAAGGTTCTGCTGGATTTCTCACCTATGTGATTACAGTCGAACTGGCCTTGTTGCACCACATGCTTGGCATTTCAGAAGGGTTGTCCGATCCTCGCGCACGAATCTTGTATCGGGTGCCTTGCACTCGCCACATAGGATGAACGTCTTCACGTAGGAGACTATCTTCTCCTTGATTCTCTTCGGAGGTACCTTTCCCTTGAGCATTATTCTGACTTGCTCTCTGCTTCCAGATGTACCTAACTCATTGAGCAGGTACTGGAAAACATGGTTGGCATCTCTGTCCATTGAATCTACGATCTCTGAGAAGTTTCGAAGTATGGTCTGACTACCCTCAATCATGATGTCTGGCTGAGGCATCGTCCACCTAGAACGCTCGCTGATGTCCTTAGGTATCCGCTCTCTTGCACGATCCAAGAGTTCCTCGTATTCTCGGTTGGTCACAGCCATGGGAGAATAGGTGGCCTTTTCACCCCACCGGGAGATTTGGGAACGGTCAAGGACTGGTTCTGTCTCGGAGACATGTGGATGAACTACCAATAGTGAAGGTCGCCAAGACGGATCCCGATGCTAGGATGCCAACAAAGGGAAGTTCCCACGCTGCCGGTTGGGATTTGTACTGCTTGGAAGATACCGTTGTAAGTTTTCGTTCAAGTATGAAACTTAGAACCGGACTAAGGGTAGCGATTCCGGTGGGATTCGAGGGGCAGGTCAGAGCTCGTTCGTCACTTGGGTCCAAGGGACTAATCCTGCCTCATAGCATTGGAACGATTGATGCGGACTACAGGGGTGAGTTGTTTGTCCTAATGACATGGATAGGCGAGGGAGATTCGTACAAGGTGAAATCCGGTGAGAGGATTGCACAGTTAGTCATAGCGCCAATCCCAAATGTTCAATTCGCCGAAGTTGAAGTCCAAGAACTTGGAGAAACTGAGAGAGGCGAAGGTGGATTCGGAAGTACCGGAAGATTCTGAATATGTAAAATACAATTGTCACCATAGAATATTCCCGGTGGATTCATAGCACTCTAACGCTGGCATCGACTGATGCACCTAAGTGTCGATGAATTGAGGGGCAAGGTCGAGGAGTTCAGAACAAGTGGACTCAATACCCAGCAAATAGCGGATGAGCTTTCGTTGTCACAGACCACCGTGCAGTGGCTCTCTGCCAGCGACTTCGAGGTCGAAGATAAACCACTAGACGTGAAGGTTGGATGGAGATCAATAGCAGTCAAGGGAGATAGAATAGAGGCGGTGTCCTACATTTTCTGCGATATTATTGACGAGATGGTGGGGGACGATGTGGATACAATAGTTGGCGTCAGCATCAACGGAATCGCCTTCGCTCAGGCAATCTCGTCTACTTTGGATCTAGAGATGTCCGTGATTAGGAGCATTAACGAGGGAGTAAGTGGGCACTTATCGGAAGTCTATGCCAGCATCGAAGGCAAGAGAATTATCATCGTAGATGACGTGTACTCTTCTGGTACGACCATGCGGAAGACTGCCGCCGGCCTTGCTGCTGCAGGGGCCGATGTCAAAATGTGTATTGTCCTTGTAAACAAGTCCTGGGATGACGACGTCGATGGCGTGCCATTGAGGGCGCTGATCAGAGCAGCGACGGTCTGAGGTGGCACATGCACTGGGCGGATTACACCGCACAAAGGCTCATGGAGCGTGGTAGAAAACAGGTTTCTGCGTCGGGAATAACTCCTTCCGGAGAGTTCCACATCGGACATTTGAGGGAGATCCTCTCCGCAGAAATGATTCATAGAGCCTGCCTTGATGCTGGAATGGAATCGAAGTATATCTTCATCGTAGACTCGATGGATCCCCTGCGAAGGGTCTACGACTTCCTTTCTCCGGAATACGAAAGGTACATCGGACACCCACTGGCATATATCCCAGCACCAGGGCCAGATGGGAACCCAGGAGATGACGGGGCAACCTATTCTGATTACTTCCTAAGCCCATTCCTAGATGCTCTGGGACAAATCGGAGTTAGACCGAAAGTGGTCATGAATCACGAAACCTACGAATCGGGGGAATTCGCAGAATTCACTGACTTGGCTATTATGAAGAAGGAAGAGATTAGAGAGATTATTAAGAGAATTTCGAGTAGAGATCTTTCTGACGACTGGTTTCCATACAATCCGATTGGATCGGATGGAAGCTTAGACGGAGTTACGGTCACGGGATACGAGAAGCCATTCGTGCACTGGGTTGATTCCCATGGAGTGGAAGGGAAGTCAGACATTCGCAAGGGAGAAGGAAAGATGCCATGGAGAGTCGACTGGGCTGCTAGATGGGCCATCCATGGCATCACCTGCGAGCCAGCCGGGAAAGATCACGGAGCAGCTGGTGGAAGTTACGACACGGGGATTCCTATTTGCGAACTTCTCGGAGGGAATCCTCCGAACAAGATAGTCTACGAGTGGATTCAGCTGAAGGGGATGGGGCCTATGTCCAGTTCAACTGGACTTACAATCGGACCTGTAGAGGCGCTCTCTCTAGTCCCCCCGGAGATACTTCGATACGTGGTTGCTCGGAGTAAGATTAGTCGTCATATCGAGTTCGACACTGGAGGATTGCTTTTTCAGACTGCTGACGAGTATGAGCGTCTCGTTTCGACCCCAATTCTCGAAGATGAAGAGATGACAAAAAGGCAATTGGTTGCAGCCGAGACTCAAAAGGGAGCAATTCGACTTAGTCAGGTGGAACCGGATTCAGATCCAAGCGAATCGGTAGGAGGAGTCTCCTTCAGACACCTTTCCATGCTAGCACAGATCAAATCCACCGATGAGGGGGTTTGGGATTCTCTAATACGCACTGGACATATTTGCGGAGAACCGGGAGAATCTTTGAAATTGAGGCTTGAGAGGATGAGGAATTGGGTGGAAGGTCCCCACTTCCCAGAGGATGCGAAGTTGGAGATCAGGAGTGAATTGAGTGACGAAGTGATAAAGAATCTAGATAGGGGAGCGATTTCTTTCCTCTCTGAACTGGTTTCTCTTTTCTCTGAATGCGAATGGTCGGAAAAATCGATTGGATTAGCAATCTTGGAGGCTAGTCAGACTGCTGGAATCTCTACGAGAGAGGGTTTTGTAGCTCTTTACTGGGCCCTAATAGGCAGGAGTTACGGTCCTAAGGCGGCGTCACTGC
>Ga0208765_1001215_pt1 | contig 15949 bp, 8 predicted proteins | sample ETNtaG_2_FD_185783 | JGI IMG/M metagenome (GOLD analysis project Ga0208765, IMG submission 185783) | Marine microbial and viral communities from oxygen minimum zone, Eastern Pacific Ocean - ETNP201406SV203 (SPAdes) (version 2) | ecosystem: Environmental > Aquatic > Marine > Oceanic ... | reverse complement strand
GGTATACGAATGAATTGGTCAAATCTCGGGTGCTGACTATTGCCTTGTTGATCGGTATTGTCTTGGGGTATATCATGGGTAACTTAATACCGTTGCAATAGAGTAGAGACACAATCATGAATATCCTTATTATACAAGGGCCAAATCTCAATCTAGTTGGGCTGCGCTCAGCAAAAAGCGGGGAGCAGATAACACTGGATAAAATAAATCGCAGTCTGCGACAGCAGGCCAACAAACGTCCGGAAGAATTGACATTAAAAATTCTACAGACCCATAAGATCGAAAAGGCCATGACTACCATACACCGTAATCGTAACTGGGCAAATGGTATCATTCTAGCGCCCATGGCTTGGGCCCGCTATGAATATGCATTGCGGGATTGCCTGGATACCGTTTCTATACCAACAATTGAAGTGTTCTTAGCGGAGCAGTACGAATCAAAGGAAGACCAAGCTACGTCTATCCTATCTGCGGTTTGCCTGAGCTCAATGAGCGGACATCCACTTACCATATTTACCGATGCGCTAGACAAAATTGTTAATCATTTAACTGAATGATCCGTTTCCCTCACCTATATTTACTGGTTCTCTTTTCCCTTTTTACCAGTTGCAGTGCCCCCCCTGACCCATCCCCATCCGGATTACCTAAAACACATTCCTTCGATACGACAGGAAATGTATCAATTTTAACATTTTCAGAAGACAAGTTCTCTGCCACTATTACCATTCCACACGGTACACGGTCAATAGAGCCAATTTTTAAAAAGTTGATGGCAGACGATAATACTGATGTACTGGACCAATATTTGGATGGTACAGTCAATGAAAATATTGCACCGGAAATCAAAGATGAAATCATTGCATCATTACCTGATGGTGCGTTGGATTATCGCATTACAGAATTCACAAAAGCACCAGGTTCCAGTATTTTACAATTGGGATTAGACCGCAATCTCCTTGAGGAAATTGTATTGCCTATAATTAAAAAATATACCTATCCCGGCGCCGTCCCTATCCTGCCATTATTTTCCGTTTCAACTACGCCCCCCATTTTAAATGATCTAAAAAGTATGAAATTACTTGTACCATGTGAAAATGTATCCGTACCCAAACAACAGTTGCTCTTGCCTAATGCGCCGCGGGCATACAGATATGGCACGCACAGGGGCATTGATTTCTATGTTAACTGGGGGACACCTGTCCGAGCAGTGGCTGATGGTGTAATAACTCGTGCAGAGCACGGTTATCAAGAAATGTCAGCAGATTTCAGGCTAGATGTCTTGGGTGATGCAAAAATAATGGGGCGTACCCCTTCCGATGTTTTTGAACATCTGCTGTTAGGACAAGCAGTTTATATTGATCATGGTTTTGATCTGGTGCCTGGTTATCGTGCAGTCACCATATATGCACATATGTCGCATATAAATTTTGGCATTACTGTTGGATCAACAGTGCGCCGTGGTGAGGTCATAGGCCAATCAGGGAATACGGGAACCAAGGATAGCACTCTAAAGAAAAAAACAGGTGCCCACTTGCACTGGGAAATGATCTTACAAAATAAAGGCGGTGAATATTACCTTGGCCAGGGTGAGCAATATGAGGTGCTATATCCGTTTTTAACTAATTTATTCACTAATAAGTAGTTACTAGTCAAGGGTCAGATCTTTACGAACTTGAATATTATATTTTAGCGCCAATCGATTAAAAATCATTTCTTCTGTAAGCATGGAGTCTATTTTCGTTTCCTGGGCAACATAATGCTTGTAAAGTAGTGTTTCCTGTTTTGATAGTACCATCTGACGCATTTTTTTGTTATTAAATTGATCATCACTTATATCATACCACATTACAGCACTATACCTTCGTAATAAATCAATTAAGGTATTGTAGAGAAAATATGCTTTGACAAAATTTGATTGTTCGTAGTTGCCATGCTGTTGTGCCTGCTCTATAAACCAATCAACGGTTACCATTTGATCGTTAATTCTTGCTAATGGTGCTTGGTAGCCTGCTTCATTAAGGCGCAGTATAGAAACTCCTTCAGGCACAACAAACAAGTCTAGGTCTTCAGCGCGTTGCCACAGGGTATCTATATTTTCAATAAATAACTCTATATCAAATATCTTAAACCATTCCTCTGCAAAAATATCTGTATAATGATCCAATAATTTATACCTGCCGTTTTCAATTTCTCTGCGCAGTGTCTTTTTCCTGTTTTTGGCCACAGGCTGCTTTCTCTGTTCTCTTTTTACAATATGAAATACATGATAGCCAAATTTTGTCTCCAATGGGCCATTTATATCACCTGGCATAGATTGCCAAATAATATCATCGAGTTCTTTAGGAAGTTTTCCGTAACGCAATGGTCCCATCATTCCATTTCTAATTTCTACTGTAGGATGATCAGCATAAATGCTTACCGCTTCATCAAAAGTTATATCATTATTATCAATTCGTTTTCGAATAATAGCGGCCAGCTTATATGCTTCTTGGGGGGAGCGATCTTTATGTTCTGAAAAGGATAAGCGGTGGGTTACTAAAATATCCTGAACCGTATAATCTACCAATTCAGCGTTATATATGAAATCTAGAGTACTATCACTCACTGAATATTTCTTTAAAATATAATCAAACACCCGTTCCAATTTTTCATCATTGAGAATCTGTTTCGTTTTATTATTTATACTTTTATCAATAATTAATTCTTCTGAGTAATCATATATTACTTTTCTCATAGAGAATTTTTGGATTGTTGACAGTTTTTCATCATTTGAATACTTTTTATACTTACTCTTATTAATATGCTTGGTCAAATATGATCTGGTAACCGATCCGCCACGGTAGGTAGCCAAATCATTATTATTATTGCTACAGCTTGAATGAATAAAGCCAAAAACTGCAATAATTATGTATGTGAATTGTTTTTTCTTCATGCTTATAATAAAAAAGGGCGACATTAAATTAATAAAGTCGCCCTTTTTACAGTATTGTTTTAGGCTATTATTTCATCAACATCATTTTACCGGTCTTAACCTGACCAGCAACATCAACCTGATAGAAATAAACACCTGAAGCAACATTGAAACCATTATTGGTTAACCCATTCCAACGTAGGGAATGTGTGCCTGGAATCATATTGCCATTGTGCAAGGTAACGATTTCCTCACCCAGGATCGAATAAACCTTAACGGTTACATCGCTTGCCATACCCAATGTGAACATGATGTTCGTACTTGGGTTAAATGGGTTTGGATAGTTGCCTTTCAGACTGAATTTGTCTGGAGTATTGACAACTTCATTATCAATACTTACCACACTAGCAGACCAATCCATAATACCTTTAGTTAAACCACCAGGTAGATCAGCATAATAATCCTCAGGACCAACCCAGTGATCATAGGTAACTTTGCCAGTGTCGTCCCAAACGCGTGCATAAAGGCTCATCTGATCAAAAGCGATCAAACCACCCTTACTACCATTACCAGCCTGCGCATAAACAGCAACAGCTACCATTTCGGCATCTGCAGCAACATTACCCACTGAATCAATTCCACCATAGTAAGCAGAGTATGGGGTATTGCCTCCCGCATGGGGGGTAATACCGTCCAACCAGTTACTATGACCAGGATCTAACTGTGGATCATATACTAGTGTAGATGGGGCATAGGTATAAGTAGTATCCCATGCTGACGTGTCAGCTGAGGCTGAATCTACAAGCATGGTAACTACATTTGAATCAAGGTAGTCAGCCATACCAGCGCCTAGCGGATCATCTGCGTTTGGCACCATCTTGGATATCGCAGTACTTGAGCCATTGATATCAGGAAGGTACGTCCCTACACCGAGACGGTAAGCAAGACTGCCTTCTGCCATTTCCGTATCGCCAGACCAGCCATAACGGACACCTAACCATTCATCTCCTCCAGCAACATAGGTCTTATCACCTGAAGAATACCATGGATTGATAACACCATCGGTAGCAAAATCAGGCCCTTCATCACCACGCTCCCAGATAACATCATAATTAACCACTAAATCACTAGTTATGTTTCCATAATCCCTTGACCAATAGTCAAATGGATTTAGACCCCAACCATAATAGCAATATGGCTCATAAAGCGCATTTCCATAAAGAGCGTCACCATTATCAAATAAAAGTGGTGCTCCTGCGGTAGGGGCAAAAACAAAATAACTAGCCATTGCGGTAGCTGTTGATAGACCATTATTATCATAAGCTGTCACTTGATAATAAACCATAGTCCCAGCTGGTTGACCAGGAAATTCACCCGACCAAGTACCATCTTCAGAGGTTCCAGCTGTCATTGTCAAAGCAACACTGTTTACTTCAGCTGTCAATGAATCTAGCTGATAGCTTACAGTTACAGTTGAAACACCAGCAGCTTCGCCACTGGGATTGTCATCGGTAACATTCGCTTCAAATGCTCTGACGTCATTTGATATTGTCGTTGGTAATGAGGTCATGGATGCAAAAACTGGTCCACGATCCCCAGTCAATTCAACAGCAAGCTGTGCATTGACTATCCAGGAACGAATGTGCCAGCCACCATTACCTGATGTACCACCACAGCCCACATAGAACTTGGCAAAAGTCCATGGATCAACAACACCAGTACCAGCTTCATAATAAAAACCAGTAGCGGGGTCATCACCGCCGCCTGCTCCTGTTGATTGGAACAGAACGCCAACCCATTCATTTTGCATCAGTGTTGGTTCAGTACCAAGGTCTACTGTCGCCAGCCAGTTATCAGCTTGCGCTGGGTGGGTAGTTGGTGCTAATACAGCTGATGTAAAGCCATCAGGCCATATCAAACCATTTGTAGGAACGCCCGTAGGGCCAGAACCTTCTACAGTGCCCAAGGGGTCTTGTGCCCCGGCTACTACTGCATCACCCGGATCACAGACTCCTACTGTGCCTCCAGCTGCATAGGTTGTTCCTTGAACTGTCATATAACCCGTCGCTGCATCCATATCATAACCACCTATCCAACCAGCGCCATCTACGGCACTTGCTGGGTACGCTCCACCATCAGAAGTGGATGGATATGAAACTTTATGCAACGAAATAGTCATTTGCTGGTCTCCCGTACCCCATTCATAAATGGGGACGTTCACACCTTTAATGATACCGTCTGCTGGCATTTTAAACATTACCAACATGGCGTCGCCTGGGCTTTGAATAAACTGCCCATTCCAGCCGCCATCTGCCGGTACATAGGCAAGCGTGTCCGCGGTACCACGGCCAACGCCATAACCCATAAATGCAGGCATAGCATCATTTTCAGTGAGAACAGCATCAAAGTCGGCATCTGATCCAATGATGTACATATTATCTCCAATTCCATCTATGGAACGAAGTGTACTCATGTCCTTTCTAGGGCCATTGTAACGTTCGACAGATTTATCTGCCGCCATCAAAGGCCACATAAGGACGAGCATCAGGCCAACTGCTATTAACTTGTTACTCATATTAACTCCTTACTTTTCTCTTTCTTGCAAGAAAGACGCCAGCGGTAAAATACGTATTCCGCTGGTTTTCGTCTTTACGTTTTCCGAATTTTAGAAAGCCACCGTTAAGGTCAGCCAACTAACTCCATCGAAAAATTTTGCTGTACGGTAGGCATAATCTATCGATACGCCAAGTCCCGTTAATTTTGCCAGATCCAAACCAAAACCAAAGGTTGGACCCCAAATAAATTCATCGCTGTTAGACTCCAATCCATCTTCATCATCAGCATCGTCAGTTGTATTCTCTATACCATCAGCTCCATATGGTTCTGGATCATAACCCATACTGAGCCCGCCCCGTAATGATAACATATCCATCACTAGGAATTCTGCGCCAAAGCGATATTCATCAAAAGAAAAATTATTATTCAAGAAGGATGCCGCTATGGTCCCTTTGGAAGGACCTAGATTCACCCCATAAGAAATACCTAACTCCAAGGTGGTGGGCAATTCAAATTCTTGTAAAAATATACGCCGCGGTTCGGTGTTTGTCCCCGGTTCTGCGTCTTCTGGTGTATGGAATTCTTCCAGGTCAGCGCCATTAAATATCATATTCAAACCCAGATTCCTCAATGAAGCACCCAAGCTTAATCCATTGTCTGCTTTATACTGCACACCGGCATCAATAGCCAACCCTTGAGCTTCCTCGCGCATAATAGATTCACTGACTATCTTAACCGTTGATCCAAAAAATATCCGATCGGTCATTTTACGAGAGAATAAAAAACTAAACGTCAAATAACTGGGTGAATAGTTCTCTCCTGTACCATCAGGTAAAAGGGCCGTTGTGACCGGGATTTCGCCGAAATCAAGGGATTTCAGTGCCATGCCAAATACACTGTTCCCACCAAATGAAGAGGCAATCGCTACAGACGTTACACCGATATCTGCTATCCAGCTGGAATAGGAAGACATGGCCTGACCATTATTAGACATTCCTGACAAACCTGCCATATTCCATTCAATTGCCTCCAGGCCGGAAATGCCGGCTACATAAGCACCAGCCATTGCCGTACCGCGCGAGCCCACAGGGATCAACAGTTCTTGCGCACCTGCTGTACCGCGCCTTTTTTTACTACCGGCTTCAGTGACATTGGGCACCATACCAATAATTACAATAAGTGCTAGAAAAGTACTTATATTTTTTTGTCTCATTATTACGTTCTCCAACAAAATTTAATAGACGTCCAGCCGTTCTTCCGGCATAAAGACAGCTAATTTCAAAACCTTTTCCCCAATAGAGCTTTCATCTTGATCATCACCCAATGACATATGGGCAATATACATTCCACTCGCAACGGGGACACCAAATGAATTGCGCAGATCCCACTGCACACGTCGGTCAGCGCTATTCTCTGAATCAATTGATTTTTCGATAACACGAATTAGGTCTCCTGATATAGTAAAAAGTCTTATAGTCGTCTTCCCAACGCCAAGATTTGTAAAGTACATAAACCGGTTCAGTTGATTGCGCTCTTCTGGGTTCTGTCCAAAATAGGGGTTCGGGAACACACTGACCGCCTCTAGCTGTGCTGACAATTCATCACCGCTTGTTGTCATAGCTCCAGCAGCGTCAATGGTGTAGGTGTCAACTCCAGGAAATAACGGATTTACAAAGTTGACACGAAGGATATTACCAGATTCAAACGATGTATTGTTCTTATCAAATTGCATCATCCATCCCATTTGGGTGTTCGAATAATAATCTGACATACCTGCACCACTATAAGGCTCATACACTGGAATGATGAAAAAGTTTTTTGTGAAATTGTAACTGCCGGCAAAGTCTGGGTCCGCCGCATATAAATCTTTATTTCCCGAAACCTGATAAATTGCAGCATTAATTTGCTTATTCTCTTCAATTGACCATACTTCGAAAGGCAATAGTATAGTATCTATTGCACTTACAGAAGAATTAAAATGGGTGGCCACAGATCCGTTATCTGTAAACCTGAATTCAATATCCAATTGCAATGATTCTGCTCCTGGTGCTACCGGCTTAGGCTCTAGCGGAGTACCTTCAATAAATGCTGCCCAAGTACCAGATGGATTAAGACCACCAAAAACAACAGCCGTTGAATCAAAATCATCCGCCACTGTCTCCGCACTTGAATATGTCATAGGTGGATCAAAAGTAGCATTCCTGGCAGTGACAATAAATCCGTCTGTAATAGTGTTGAACAAGCTGTAGAGAGGTAATTGCTCAAAAGGCAGTGTAGCAAAATAATCTTCCGTAGCAGGGAAAATCATATCTGTAGCCAATACATCACTGGCATCATTTTTCAAGAACCAGTACGTTACCGAATCAACAACATCAAAAGAAACTGTATATGATTTACTCGTTAGCTGATATGGGTCTACTACAATTGGGTCAAACAAGGCATCTGACTGACCTGCATGCGCAATCGCAAGTGTATCTTTCGCCTGGTTTGCTAAGCCGGCACCCACACCTGATGCGCCAGGGACTGCAATGATCGCATTGATTGGACTCTCAATCACACGTTTTGCCGCAAGAGGGTCATAGGCAAATGCTGTAACTGCAAAATAATACTTCCTATTATTTATGAGATCCCTGCTACCCAATTTATCATATGTAATTTCCATGAAATGTTTTAAACCGGAATCGGTACCAAATTGCGAGGGCAATTCCAGCAATTCACCCGTATCCTCATCCAGTTCTAAATCAAGAATTATCTTAATACCATCTACGATATCATAAGTGCCTACTCTTGTCCAAGGACCATTTAGGGATGCGCCTTGGTAAATATTGTAACCCTGGAAACCGTAACTTCCACAATCATAACCCTCAATAATATCACTGTCATCTTCAAAAGAAAGAACCACTTTTTGGTCCAGCTGGGCCAATTCCACTATTGGTGAAGGGGGCGAACAAACATTAAAGTTGGCATCAAAAGCACCCTGGGCAAAGTTATCAAAATATAACATCTTGGTGATTGATTTGGCCCAGTTAGATCCAGCAGCGAGAATTAAAGCGCCAACCACTTCCTGAGTATCCCCAGGGGCAAAATAAAAAGGACCCGAAGTCATCAAGTAACGCCTGTCACCTGGAACATCATCAATCCAGCCCGAACCAGTGGTCGGATCACCATCATGGACAAAAATAGATGGCTGACCTGTAGTTGGATCAATAAACGGTTCTCCAGTTGTACCGACAAGTCCGTTCATATAATTATATGTTTCCTGAGCGGATGCTGGATCCGAGAAAATAGGATTTCCATTAATATATTTCGCAAAAGAAGTCATACCTAATTTTTTCATATCTTGAAAAGTTCGTAAATGATAGCCGTTTTCTTTTGACCAAGTAAAAATTGTTGCTGAATCACCTACAGATTCTACCAGCGGTCCTTGGAAAAAGTCTGCGCCAGCTGCTGGGGCCTCTACTCCATATGTATTATCACCATCCGCGTCATTATATGTGTAACCAACGCTTAAATCCACATCACAACCCACTAGGTCATCCGTTGCATCGCCAACATCGTCATCATGCCACATGGAAACAAAAACACTATCTAATTCATCCGAACCTTTATTAATCATGACCCAGCGCACAAAAAGGATATTGCCCATTGGACCAGCCTGGTTGAAACCAAAGAGGGATGTCTGTATGTCCACATTCATTGGTGATGTTCCCCACAGCGGCGTATGGGTTGCTGCATCCCCATCGTTCATCACGTACCAATGAAATACGTCTCCCAAAATATCGGGATGGTCACCATCTGCAGGCATATATGCACCATCACCGTTTACATCTTTCCAGGGAGCCCCATCACTAACGGGCCAATCCATAAAATCATCCGTTGGCAAAGATTTTGGAATATCTTCAGTGAAAGCGCTTGACCCCTCAACTACTGTAATAGGAAGATCTAAAGTCATCGCTTGAAATGTAGCCCAATCATTTTCCAGAAAAGCATCTACTTCCTTTTTGTGGATTTGATAAATATGCCCTGAGTTTTCATCGGTAGAACCAATGCTTCCCGGGACAAACTCCACTGTATACTCAGCTGCAGCAGTGCGGAGCTCATCCGCCCAAGCAGCGCCTGGAGCCCTGCTGCGCCCACTGGCCAGCCATATGCCAGATTGGAATACTGCGAGCTTACCGCTACCCTTGGGCCATTCTAGGCCAGAATTACCGGATATGTGATAGCTAACAACGTCACCATGGTTCCCATGTACCGTACTGATCTGATTACCGTCCCAAACTACATGCTCTACTGGAGCAGCAGCCATTACTCGAGCCTGGTGATCAACTGCGCCGGATATATCACGTCCAACTGGTTCAGCAGCCCACAGTAGGGTTGCTGCAAATATTATGATAAGCAATTGCTGATTGTGCTTCATCATTAAAATCTCTCCTTTACCTAAAATTACCTAGCTTTATCAAATTATTAGAAATCTACCCGCAAACCAATTTGCACCTGCCTCGGGCTACCATAACGCCCCGGACTGGTTATTCGCGATGTATATAGTTGTTCTCCCAATACCGGACTACCTATGGAATAATCATTTACCCAGTTCTGGCCTGCCTGGGTGGTTAGATATCCATCATTATTTGGTAATCCTGAGAAATTGTATACGCTCTGCACTGATTCGTTATTTAAAACATTCTTTATAACACAAAACAAACCCAGACTAATATTATTAACCATAAAGGTTTTGTCAATGCGCATATCAACATTGAAAGTGGCGGGCATGGTGCCAGAATTAAGGGCCGCCACTGGCTGATCTGATAACTGACCGCCAAATACTGCTGTCCTTGGTTTAGAAGGTGTATATCGCATGCCGCTACCATAACGGAACAGCATATTGGCGCCAAAAAGCTTCAAGCGGCCTCTATTGCCGGTACGATAATCAAGCACGATATTAGCCGTATGACGCTGGTCAAAAGTTAATGGAGACGTAAAGGTGGGATCATTGCCGCCCAGCCAAGCAATACGGTACCCCGTATCAGCATTAGATCCAGTGCCTCCTCCATAACTCAACGTATAGTTAGCGTCTAACTTTGCATTGCCAAGACGACGTGTTCGCAAGGAAAATGCCATCCCTTTTATCGTGGAAAAATCACCATTGCTATACAGCGCATAACCAGTAGGTGATGCAGCTACATTACGGATTTGTATAAAATCTTTTTTCTCAGTGTAAAACAAGGTCATGTCAATACTGATATCATCAGTGACCAACTGTTTGAATCCGATTTCATATTCTGTTGTCTTAGTTGGCTGCAACTCCGGATTCGAAGATGTAGTGTAGTTCCCCTGCTGTATATTTGACAGAAACCTATTCCAACTAATATACAGGTTATCCCACCGTGCTGCCTGCAGATATTTCCCATACGTAGCATGAAAAGCGGTGCGATCTGTAATCGGAAAACCAATACCTATCCGGGGACTTAATTGTGCGGATGGCGTGACATCAAGCTGATGGGCCAATCCTTGGGAATCGTCATCAGTTGGTATGGCCGAAGTATATTCCCGCGGGTCTCTTACTCCATCGCCATCAAGGTCTCTCCAATATACAGTTTCCGCTAGACGGCCTTCACTATCAATTACTATATTTTGATTACCACCGGTCAAAGGATTAAAGACCTTATTAGCGGGATCAATATGATCCCAGCGCAGTCCCACATTTAAAATCAAGTCATCCAGTTCAAATTTATCCTGAAAATAGGCCGCCATAGTGATCGGCGTCCGGGCTTTATTAATAGGCCTCATGTCCGCCAGCCCTACGCCAGTTACATCATAGCCAACATTATTGGCATAGGCGGCTTTATACTTTTGAAACAGATAATCATCCCAATAGGCATCATAGGTGTATGTATTATTGTCGTTATCGGGGTCATCATCTGGGTCTTCGCCATCATATGTATCTGATGGATCCTGTTGAAAGTCTGGAATGCCATCTGCTCCCCAAACCAGAGCACCTACATCATTATTATATGTTGGATCCCAATCCCAGCGATCCCCATCTTCAGAATAGGGCTTATTACTGTTGAAACCTATAGCTGCCCAACTGCCCGATACAGAATATCTTTTAATTTCACCCCTTTCAAGGTTTCCACCAATTTTAATCTCATGATCCCCAAGCTGCCATAACAGATTTGCCTTGATATCTTCGCGCAGTTTTTCCGCTTTATATATACCGGTATAACCACTATTTACACCGGCAACGCCATAATTGGCAATTTCTACATAGGGCACGGGCCCTGTTCCAGTCGCCCGGTTTAAAGGATTAATGTAGGTAGTGTCATAATTAATCTGTACAAAGGTCAAAGAAGGATCAAAGTCCCACTCAGTTCTTTCCACTTCATTCCCTGATCCATCCGTGTAAACCCAGGTTGGTGTACCGCTTAAATCATACCACTTGCCACCCTGTATATATGGTACTTTTGTTTCAGATACAGTGCCATCCTCATAAACAAAATGGCCCCAACCATCTTTTGTTACTGGGTCATAGGAATCATCCTTGATAGACCCATGGCTATATTGAGCAGTAAAAAACATTTGGTCAAAACCAGGAACAGCTCCAGATAGACGCAGATAGTAATTGTTTATTGTGCTTTCAGATTGATAATAACGATGTTTGAGACTACCAGCGCTGCTGGTGCCATCCATAGTGCTGGCGTCATTGTAATAACTGAATAGCGATCTATAGTGCGAATAATTTGAACTGTGTGAGTCAAAGTATGTGCCGCCAACCTTAAGCCGCATAGCAATAGGCAGGTCGATCAAAATATTCCAATTAGCATTTAAACGATTATACCAATTGTCAGCCCGGGGCCCATAAACAAAATCGATATCCTCATCACCAACACGAAGATAGCTTGGAGCGGTATAGGCGCCATCGCCATCATTATCAGTATATGATTCTCCTGCATCCCAAATTGTATTACCATTGAGATCAGTGAATGGATCACCATTCTCAGGTCGGCCATTGGCTATGTTTAACTCCTTGTTATATACTGGAAACGACCCCGCAGTCGGACTGTCATCCTGCCCAATATATTCTAGCGCACCATAAAATTTAATGAAATCCAATCCTGGCACAGGGCCGCCTACGCCAGCGGAATACAAATTATAACCATATGAATAAAGAGCATCTTTGTCCTTGCCGGGTTCTGTTGCGCCAATATCTGTCATGAATTCACCCGTGAGCGCTAACCTGTTACCGCCCGTTTTAGTGGTCGTATTAACAATACCTGCTCCTGCCGCACCATATTCAGCGCCAAAACCGCCTGCCTGAAAAGAAACTTCCTCGATACTTATATTAGGAATTGATCCACGGCGAGTAAGAGAATAAGGGTCCACCGCGCTGACGCCATCAACATAATAACCAACTTCCTCTGAGCGACCCCCGCGTATGTGCAGCGTACCGCCATCATCAACAACGCTAGTTTGCAGGGCGACAACATTGGCATAACCACGAACCGGTAAATTTTTAATGTCTTCGGCGCGCACAACATGTACTTCATTGGTGGCATTAACCTCAAGGAGGGGTTTCTCCGCTGTAACAGTTATTGTTTCCCCCTCTATAGCTTCGGGAGCCATATTTATTGAATACAGATTTGTTGTTAAATCAGCAGTGGCGCGCACATTTTCTATGGTTACGGTAGCATAACCAATGAATGAAAGCTTCACAGTATACAGACCAGGTGGTATGTCCAGTATAACAAATTTACCATCTGGATCAGTCGCTGCTCCCATGGATGTATTTTCCAATAAAACATTCACCCCAGGAAGAGGATTACTGGTTTCCTTATCTAAAACCTTCCCTGTTATTTTCCCCGTCTGACCAGCTGTCAGCACGACCGAAAAAAGAGTCATTATTACGAACGTTTTCACTAAATATTGATACATATACTTATGTCTCCGTTTATTCAATAGTTAAAAACCCCTCAATAAAGATACAACTTTACTATCTGTTTTTATACAGTAATGGCAATATTAACAGGTTTTGAAATACGTGTCAAGTTATTATCAAAATTAAGTTAATGAAAAAAAACAATGCATTATAGAGGGTGGGGCAATGCATTATTTGAATGCGTAGTTGTTGTAGTGTCATTCATGATTTAACTCGCGTAGCATTGATCGCGCCTGTTGATTATTAGGCTCCAAGGCAATTAGCTTGCGCAGATATATCTCTGCTTGAGCAAACTGACCGCGTTCACGACTGATGGATGCCAGCGTACCATAGGAAGCGCTGAACTCTGGGTCCACGGCTAGTACTCTTCTACTGTAATTTTCAGCCTGATCCAAATCTTTATTAAAAACCGCAATATTGGCCATATTATGCAGCGCCAGAGTGTGATCGGGGTTTTGGTGAATGGCCTTGGTGAAATTTATAGCGGCCGCTTCCAGATCATTATGCTGGTAAAACTCCAGTTCACCAAGGCGATTATAGGCGCTGGCAAAATATGAATCCAAGGCCAGGGCGCGCTGATAAGCTGTTTTGGCGCCAGCTACATCTTCTGTAAATAATAAAGCATCTCCGTATTCCTTCCAAACCTTGGGATTATCAGGATTTAAATGGATGGCCCGCGCCAAATAGTCTACTGATTTCTCGGGCGCTTCATCAATATATAACCTGCCCAACTGGTAACAGGTCCACATGTGGGTAGGGTCCAGGCTCAAAACTCGCTGATAAGCTACTGCTGCTTGTTGGTCCTTGCCCTGCAGCTGGAAAGCTCTGGCCAATGCATAATATCCATCGATGTGCTCCGGTACATCCTGCAAACCTTGTTCCAATAGAATAATAGCCCACACAAGGTAAGCCGGTTCACTGTGTCTGGTCTCATAATAATTGGTATAGGCAATGCCCTTCCTTATAACAGCAGCAGGATCTTTCTCATCGAAAAAATCTCTCAATTTTAATGCTTTTTCGCGAGCGAATAACGCGTCGCTTTCCTTTTCATTAAGAACATCGATTCTTTTTCGAATCCAATGATCAGTAAAGTTCACATGCATTATATCGGATGTTGCACCCTGTTTCATATGGCATTGTATACAATCACCATTATTACTGTGGTCCGTAACTTTCTGCAAAACCGTTAAAGATTCGGTGGCGTGGCAATCCATACAACGATTGTTAAAATAGGCGCGGGATCTTTCCTGAACAGGTTCGTGGGGGTTGTGGCAAGTAATACAGGTCATGCTGCCATTGCTGGCGGTAAAACAGGTGCTTAGACTAATGCGTCCACCGTGGCTGGCAATGCGAAAGTCACCCTTTGGCAGACCATCCTCAATAAATACTGTCTTTATATCTGTCAAGTGCATCCCTGGCCGGAAATCACTGCTACTCTTACCAGTTTTAAATACACTGATCTCCCCTTGCAAATGGCACTGTAGACAAACGTCCATCTGCAATTTAGCAGACAGATGGGCTGGGTTAACAATCGTTCGATCTACATCACCTCTTTTCGCTTCATCTGCTGAGGCCATACGTCTATCTACATGGAGTTGGCCCGGCCCATGACAGCGTTCACAACTAATCCCCTCTGGGATAGTAGAAGTATAACGATTTACTGAAAATTCCTCAGACGCACTATAGCTATTGTGACAGTGCATACATTCTGCGACAACTGGTCGATTAAAGCGCATATTCAGGTGGTTATATCCAGGGCTCAAATCCCAAATTTCCTTTTCACTGTACCAGGTGGCGGGCATTTCATTGATATAACCGCTCTCACTGGTCAAATAAGTACGGTTGTTATTGCCCGACCCAACAACGTAGTCAACCTTGCGACGCAGTTCATGGGTTCGCACCGCTTGGTCATTCTCACGATATTCTACCTGATAATAACCGTCTTTAGCAGCGACCATTTCATAGTGCAGGTTATTCTGCCTATCATAGACATGGTTATTATCCGTGAAATCTTCAATATCCGGCTGCGCACCGGGCCGGTAAAAAGATCGGCCCATACCAGTTCGCAGGTAGGATTGATAGATTTCGCTGTGACAATATGCGCACTCTTTATTGCCTACGTAAGCTACATCCGCTGCTAAATTTTCGAAAACCTCAGCACCCCTATATACTGATGAATAATAATACCAAAACAATAATACCAATAATGATGCTATTATTGCCGGCAATAGTCGGATATTCATCTAATTACTAAATGGAGGTTATATCCAAAAAATTGATAGAAATAAGAATTCGCAATCCTTTTGCCAATAAATTCTACTTACGGAGTTTTGCTTTTGAGAAACGGCTTTCTGGTATTTCCACATCAAACTCAATATCGTCAATATGCCACTCCGTCCCCTTGCTATTGCGCTTCAATTCATCCTTGAATATAAATCGTGAGGGGAACCATCTGCCTTGGACCTTTTTAATTCCGTCCATGGTAGATGTTTTTAGTAGCTTACCGCTTTTCGCATAGAGCTCTTCCTTCATAGGCAACAGGTATTCCT
>Ga0208765_1001211_pt1 | contig 15982 bp, 14 predicted proteins | sample ETNtaG_2_FD_185783 | JGI IMG/M metagenome (GOLD analysis project Ga0208765, IMG submission 185783) | Marine microbial and viral communities from oxygen minimum zone, Eastern Pacific Ocean - ETNP201406SV203 (SPAdes) (version 2) | ecosystem: Environmental > Aquatic > Marine > Oceanic ... | reverse complement strand
CGGGCGAAAATGTTTACGGGTGATCGATAATGTCAGAAATATATTGGCTATTGAACTACTTACTTCGACGACAATAAATGAACTATTTCATGCACCATTAAAAATGGCTCGTGGTACGCAGCCAGTTATTAAACTATTGAAAAAACATGTCCATTTTTCCAGGGGTGATAGGCCACTACATACGGATATAAAAGTTGTTAACGACCTCATAAAAACTAAGCAGATACTCTCTTTGGTAAATAAAAATTACGAGCTCAATTAATATGCCCAATAAAACACCATTTGCATATAAATATACCTTTGACGATGTATTACTTGTACCTCAGGCATCAAATGTTCTGCCGCGGGATGTAATTCTATCGACCAACCTTACTAAGGATATCTCATTGAATATTCCGTTACTAAGCGCTGCAATGGATACTGTGACCGAAAGTGAAATGGCCATAGCCCTTGCAAGAGAGGGAGGTATGGGCGTTATTCATAAAAATCTTTCTATATCAGATCAAGTAGCTATGGTGGACAAAGTTAAAAGATCAGAAAGCGGTATGATAATGAATCCGCTAATTCTGGCACCAGAAAAAACCATTCGAGAAGCGAAAGAAATGATGAGCCATTATCATATTAGTGGATTACCTGTTGTCGAAGAAGGAAAGTTGATTGGGATTATCACTAATAGGGATATCCGCTTCGAAACCAATTTAGATCTTACTGTCAAGGATCGTATGACAACAGATAACCTTGTTACTGTACCAGTCGGTACTACATTGGAAAAAGCGAAGGACATATTACAAAAACACCGTATCGAAAAATTGTTAGTTGTTGATGAAGATAAATCATTGGCCGGATTGATTACTGTGAAGGATATACAGAAAAAAGAACAATTCCCAAATGCTTGTAAAGATGATAATGGACGCTTGCGGGTTGCAGCAGCTATTGGTGTGAATGATGAAGCAACTGAACGAGCGCAGGCCTTAAAAAATTCCGGTGCTGATATATTGGTTGTCGATACTGCTCACGGGCATTCAGCAGGTGTATTAAAATTAATTGAAAAATTAAAATCCAATATGGGTTCAATGACTTTGATAGCAGGGAATGTTGCGACGAGGGAAGGTACAAGATCTTTGATTGATGCTGGAGTCGATTGTCCAAAAGTAGGTATTGGTGCGGGAGCTAGTTGCACCACTCGTGTAGTTGCTGGTGTAGGTGTACCCCAATTATCCAGCATAATAGATTGTGCAGAAGAAGCAAACAAAGATGGTTTACCAATAATTGCTGATGGTGGCATTCGCTATAGCGGTGATATTGCTAAATCATTGGCTGCGGGAGCCAGTGCCGTAATGCTCGGTAATCTCTTTGCCGGTATGGATGAAAGCCCAGGGGAAACTATATTATTTGAAGGTAGGCAATATAAATCTTATCGGGGAATGGGTTCTCTTGGGGCAATGAAAGAAGGCAGTGTCGACAGATATTTCCAAGAAGGCGCTGAAGCTAAAAAGTTGGTACCTGAAGGTATTGAAGGTATGGTTCCATATCGTGGCTTAGTAAGTAATTCAATTCATCAACTTATTGGTGGTTTAAGAGCATCAATGGGGTATTGCGGTGTCGATACTATTACTAAATTTCATGAAAAATGCGAATTTATTCAAATAACGAGTGCGGGTGTAAAAGAAGGTCATCCGCATGAAGTTAAGATCATAAAAGAAGCACCAAATTACCAGATCTTAGATGAATAAGAACCCTTTGCAATAAACCATTCTATAATAGAACAAATTATTTCTTATAGGGATGCGGCTTCTATTTCGTCAATGAGTTAAGGTGGCGAGTAATACGTGATTTGCGACGTGCGGCAGTATTCTTTTTTATTAAACCCTTGCTGGCAGCTTTATCAATTTGCTTTACAGCTGCAATATAATCAACTTCAGCTTTTTTATGATTAGTAGCTGAAGTAACCTTTTTTATTGCTGTCTTCAATTTAGACATTTGAGCAATATTTCTTGCGCGACGTTTTTTATCCTGTCTCTCTCGTTTTATTTGTTGAGGGTGTCTATCCATAACTAATTATTGATTGGTTAAAAACTCGGCCGGGAACTTATTCTTAATCAGGATGGGAATCAATAAGGATTAGTAGTAGTAATTTTTTTAATTATAGTTGATCAAGTTTAGTTCATGGACAATTTTGAAATAATCTAAAGAAAACGTATTTTATTGTATGGATAAATTATCCTTGTTGCAATCTGTCCCAATTTTTTCAGATTTATCACCAGCAGATCTTAATAAAATCGCTGAAAGAATGATACAGCGGACATATACGAAAGGCCAGATGATATTGCTGGAAGATGATTTAGGACAAACATTTTTTGTCATTGCTGAAGGGAGCGTAAAAATTACTAGACTTAGCGATGATGGGCGAGAGGTAATACTTGCTATGTTAGGGGAATCTGATTTTTTCGGTGAAATGTCTTTATTAGATGGTGCAGGCAGATCTGCAAATGTTGTAGCATTAGAATCCTCGGAAGTGTTGACTTTAGCTAGAAATGATTTTTTGGAGATACTCGAGGAATACCCAAAAATTTCAATTAGCTTTCTGGAAGAACTAACTCAAAGAATCCGAAAAAGCGATCAGCAAATTGAGAGTTTATCCTTGAGTGATGTTGAACAGCGTATTGGTATTACCTTAATCCGATTAGCGGAAGAACTTGGTAGTATTAAACATGGAACTGTCAAAATTAATAATCTACCATATCAGCAAGATATTGCAAATATGGCTGGAACTTCAAGAGAAACAGTATCCCGTACCTTCAAATTGCTGGAGGAAAAAGGTTTGGTGGCTCGTGAAGGTCGCAAGCTAACAATCTATAATTTTAATCAGTTTACCAAAACTTTTTCATAAAACCTGCCTTTCAAAAAGGCTATAAAATCTAATGGAACAAGGTACGATCCAGGGAATAAAGGCCAATGATCATCGTATTCTTTCTCGTGTCATTACTCGTATTGAAAATGATGATTATGTGCAGGACCAAAGATTTTTAGAATTATACGACCAAGCACAAAAGGCAATTCGATTGGGTATTACTGGTCCTCCTGGTGCAGGCAAGAGTACAATTACAAATGAGTTAATAAAACGTTTCCTCAATAAGAACCAAACTATTGGAGTAATTGCTATTGATCCATCAAGCCCATTCAGCGGAGGAGCATTACTTGGTGATCGGGTAAGGATGAATCATTATAATAATGACAAAAGTGTATTTATCCGAAGCATGGGTACACATGGGAGTCTTGGGGGATTAGCGCGCAAAACTCAGGAAGCTGGTGATATATTAGCAGCAAGCGGGAAAGATGTTATAATTTTTGAAACAGTTGGTGTTGGTCAAGGCGAATATGATATAGCAAAAGCTGCAGATCTAACGGTTCTTGTCCTAGTTCCAGAATCGGGTGATGAGATACAACTAATGAAAGCTGGTTTGGTCGAGATAGCGGATATTTTTGTTATTAATAAATCTGATCGTGAAGGAGCAGATTATCTGGCGGATACATTGAGTTCCATGATCAATGCTATGAGTAATGACAGCAAGCCTGATGCACCTGTTTTCACCACGGTTGCCAGCGACGGAAGGGGAATGGATAAATTTTTTGATGGTGTTTTTGATCAGCTTGGTAAGTTTGATAGTTGTGGTCTATTGGTAAAGAAAAAAAAAGAACGATATCAAAATCGAGTAAAAAAGTTGATACAGGAACAGCTGTTGGGTGAATTTTGGACGAAAGATAGACTTAAGAAATTGGAGGATAAAACAAAATCGTTAGATACGATCACGGAATCACCCTATAGTATTGCAAATAATATATTAAAAAGTTTTAAATCATGAGTGATAACGTTACTAGTCAGATGTCATTTCTTGAACATTTAGAGGAATTGCGTTGGCGGTTGTTAAAAAGTATAATTGCCATAATATTTGGTGGTTCATTTTGTTTTCTTTTCATTGATGAAATAATGCAATTCCTGATTGCGCCTATCTATAATTTATCTAATTCGCCTGACTTACAAGTATTGAAGGTCCAGGGTATGTTCATGATCAAGTGGGGTGTGGCTTTGCTTGGCGGTATCATTGTGGCAATACCGGTTTTGACCTATCAAATGGCGAAATTTATCGGTCCAGGTCTGCACAATGATGAGAAAAAAGTCATGGTTCCTCTTGTCTTTTTCAGTTATTTGGCATTTCTGGTAGGGATAGTATTTGCTTTTTATGTTTTAATACCATATTCACTGGAATTCTTCACCTCAATGGGAGTGATGGAGGTAAAAAATAATTTCTCTATTAATTATTATTTTAGTTTTATAACAATGCTGTTGCTTGGTAGCGGCGTAATATTTGAACTACCAATAGTGGTATTCATACTAAGTGCAATAGGGTTGCTAACGCCTGCATTTATGCGTCATTACCGCCGCCACGCCATCATAGTTATCCTCGTATTATCTGCCTTTATAACACCTCCAGACCCAATCAGTCTTGTTTTTATATCAATTCCACTGGCTTTTTTGTATGAAATTAGCATTGGTGTATCCTGGATGGTAAACCGTAGTAAATAGTGTACCAACAGGTGTAATATTTAATATGGTTAATGATTTAAAAACTCTGAAAGAAATCACTGCCCCTATATTCGAAGATATAAAACTGTTTGAGATGGAATTTCGAGATGCTCTTAAATCAGAGGTGCGTCTTGTGAACACGGTAGGAAAATATATATTACGGCACAAAGGTAAGCATATTAGACCAATACTAACGATTCTTGCAGCTCGAACTTGTGGTAAACCGGGCCTCAATAGCTATCGGGCTGCTGCAATGATTGAATTACTTCATATTGCAACATTGGTTCATGATGATGTTGTTGATGGAGCGACAATTCGCCGTGGCTTCCCATCAATCAATAGGTTATGGAAAAACAAGGTTGCTGTTCTAATGGGTGATTTTATTTTTAGTAAAGCACTCATAAATCTAGTTGGTATCAAAGATTTTGAAGCACTGGCGCTTATATCTGAAACAGCCGAAAAATTAAGTTCCGGTGAGATCCTGCAAATTGAAAAAAGTCTTACCAGATCAATGACAGAAAAAGTGTATTATGATATGATATATAAAAAGACCGCCAGTCTCATTTCGACGTCTTGCGAACTTGGAGCCATCACCTCAACAAAAACTGATAAGGACCGCGATAGAATGCGGATTTTTGGTGAAAAACTTGGTATGGCCTTTCAAATTAAAGATGATTTATTTGATATACTTGGAGTTGAATCAAAAATAGGTAAGAATTTCGGCGCCGATGTCAAGAAAAATATGATTACTCTACCTCTTATTCATTCATATTCCACGCTTACCAAATCTGAATCGAGACAAGTAAAAAAGATTTTAAATCTTAAAAGAAAATCAAAAAAAGATATTAATGAATTAACTGAACTAGTTGATGCATCAGGCGGTTTTGAATATGCTAAACAAAGGATAGATGAATTCAGTAATCAAGCTATAGATATTCTGGATGAATATCCAGCTTCTCCTTACAAACAATCCTTAACGGATCTTGTAAGTTTCAATTCCCACCGCAATTATTAATATGAAACACCCGCGGGCCATTTTGGTCCTCAGATTTAGTTCTATGGGTGATATTGTGCAATTGACCTCACCGATAAAATCGTTACGTGGTCGTTTTCCGGAAACACGAATTGATGTAATTACACTAGATGATTACGCAGAACTACTGCTAGATCATCCTGATATAAATCGGATAATACATATCCCGCGTGAAATGAAATATCAAGAACTAAAAGAGATTGGAAAAATGTTAGAAGCTAAGGGTTATGATTTGATTATCGATTTACACAACGTTATTAGATCTCAGATTATTCGCCGCCAATTCAAAACTGGTAATAAGGTAATATATAAAAAACCGCGATGGAAACGATTTGAACTTATTGAATTCAAGAAAAATAATTTTCCCGATGAATTTTCCCAAAGATGGCTCTACCACCAATGCCTAGAAGAATTATTGAATAATGATTTTCCAGTTCCAAAAGCTAAGCTGGTTATCCATAAGAATGAGCAGATTGAAATAAAATATTTTTTAGAGAAAAAAGGTTTGACTGGATCCTACATAACATTAGTACCTGGCGCTGCCTGGCCGCAGAAGACTTGGCTTGTCGATTATTACAAAGAGTTAGTTAATTTGATAGAAAATAAGCTAGGGTTAAGTATAGTTATTATTGGCAGCAAGAATGATAGGATTTGCAGTGAAATAGCGAATGATAAGAGTAAACAGATTCTTGATTTGCATGGAAAATTAGATCTAAGAAAATCCCTAGCCATCATTTCATTAGGACAAATGACAGTCGGTAGTGATACTGGTATGGTCCATGCCTCCGAAGCACTCGGAGTACCAGTAGCAATGGTCATGGGGCCAACAAATGCTCAAATGGGAGGCGGTATATCATTGGATAGGTCTGTAGTAATTGAAAAAGATATTTGGTGCAGACCTTGTAGTCAAAATGGGAAGCGTCCCTGTTACCGTTCACAACAATATTGTATGACTGAAATATCTACTTCAGATGTTTATCGTGCCGTTCAAGGGGTGCTTGCCTTGTGAAATATTTCTGGTTTTTTGTATATGAATTTATACTGATACCAATAGTAGTCATTATTGGTTTTATTGGTATGTGTTTTAACGAAAAGTTAAGGGATGGCTTACTGGGCCGATTTCGTTCAATGAAGGTATTAAAAAATTACCTTAATGAGTTGAGTGGATATGAGACAATTTACTGGTTTCATGCTTCATCCCACGGTGAGTTTCTACAAACAAAACCGGTGTTGCTAGGATTAAAAGAGGTATTACCCCATGCGAAAATAATTGTCAGTTTTTTTTCACCATCGGGTTATAATAACGTAGATGATGAATCTATTGATTGCAAAATCTACTTGCCCCTTGATTTTTACTGGACTGTTAAATCAGTATTGCGTTTAGTTAGACCTGAAAAACTAATTTTTGCAGCTTATGATATTTGGCCCAATCTTATTTGGGCTGCTAAAGAACTTGGAATTCCTACAGTATTGTTTGCAGCAAGGTTTAAAAAAGGGACAGGAAAACTACTGCCAATGGTACGAAACTTTTATCATCATGTTTACAAGGATTTTCATTCAATCTATACCATTACTAAAATTGATCATAATCATTTACAATTGATGCTTGGAAATTCAAGTAAAACGATTGTGCGGGTACTCGGGAATCCCAGATATGATTACGTAAAGAGCACAGCAGATAAATTTACAACGGAGCAAACCAAATCAGTACTGAGTCGAAAAAAGAGAATTATATTTGCCAGTATACATGATGAAGATGAAAAAGTTATCTATGAAAGTGTGTTACGGTTGTTAAACGATCATAAAAGCTTATCAATTTTATGGGTACCCCATGAACCAATTGCTTCTGTAATTAATAAATCAATACAACGATTTAATGAAATAGGAGTAAAGGTTAATGTGTTTAGCAAACAAACGCCTTATGACAAGGATGATCCTCAAGTAATTGTAGTAGATGTTGTTGGTGTGTTATCGCACTTATATTGGGATGGGATTATAGCTTATGTAGGAGGCGGTTTCTCCACTGGAATTCATAATATTATGGAACCAGCAATAGCACGACTACCAATTTTATTTGGTCCAAGATATGAAAATTTCCATGAGGCAGAACAATTGATAAATTCTGGTGGTGGCTGGGCTATAAATAATGGTCAAGAATTATTTGATAAAATCAATATTTTATTAAGTGACAACTCAAAGATAATACCAGCTAGCTTAGCAGCAACAGATGTTATTCATAAGAATATAGGTGCCGCAACGCGTGTAGTTAGAGGGATTATTCGTGACTAATATTTTAAAGTTTCATATTCAGTTTCCAAAATTTTCACAGGATTATGAAACCAGTTTTTCAGCAGGGATACATGTGATTTTTGGTGAAAGTGGCGTTGGGAAATCAACATTTTTCCAAAAATTATGTGGTATGGATACAGATGCAGGAAACTTTGATTTGAAAATTCATGAAAAACCAACGCGTACGATTCCTGTTTTCCAAAACCCAGAGAATCAAATTGTAAGTTCGACCCTAGATGGAGAATTGGCTTTTTCACCTGAATGTGTCTTTTCAGATCCTAGTCAGGTTGCATATTTAGTTGATGGAATAAAAGATACGTTGAATTTTATTGAAGATGGAACAAGGCATCCGGTGACACTAAGTGGAGGTGAGAAGGAATTGCTAAACCTAGCGACTGCCTTAAGCGTAAAGCCTGGCTTAATTGTAATAGATGATGGGTTGTCATTTCTAAACAGTAAGGCAAAGAAAATTCAGGTAAAGAGTTTAAGTGATTATACGAAAGATACTGGTAGTATTATTATATGGCTCACATCGGATATTTCAGATTTAAAATTTGGCGATACTGTTTGGGAACTAACACTCAATTCATTTACTGAAGTAAACAAAAGTATACCAATGCCAAATTACCAGCACAATAATCATCCTGCCGGCAAGCTGCATCTGATTGCCGATCATTTAACGTATTTTTATGATCATAAAAGGATAATCATTAATGATTTAAGTATTGAAAATTTAGAAACACGCTGTTTTGGAATTATTGGTGCTAATGGTTCAGGTAAAACTACAATTGCCGGAATCATCAGCGGTATGCTTCCTGATTATTTGGGCGAATTTCAGATAGACATTGATGGAGAATCACCCACCATCGGATATTTAAATCAATTTCCAGAAAAGATGTTAGGCACAGTTACACTTGGTGAATTTATCCTTGATTTGCAGCATTTCGGGAAATTGAATCCACTGGTCGTTAACCAAGCATTAAATATGATGAATGAGTATCAAATTAATTGGAGTATTATTGAGCATCAACCGGCCGTTGACGTACAATGGACTGCTTTGCGTTTGGCGATGATAATTCTTTTAGGATGTAGTAATTATGAATTAATCATTCTTGATGAACCGACTTTTGGTTTAGGGTGGCGGCAAAAGCAAACGTTAGCTCGTTTTATCAACAAAATATTAAACAAAAAACATTGTATTATAATTTCGCATGATGAACAATTTATTCACAGTATATGTGATAAAGTCTTGGAATTAGATTCAAAAAGTTTGATTCAAAATTCTGGTTTAGTTCGTGAAAAACGATAATCAACAAACACCTATAACAGATCCATCACGGATCTTAACGCTGGCAAATTTCATCAGTCTCGTTCGTGCATTGATGGCGATCCCAATTATTTTTACACTAAAGAACCCAGAAAAACTTTACCTTACTTTCTGGTTAATTATAATTGCCGTTTTATCGGATGTGTTAGATGGCTGGGTAGCAAGGAAATCACATGGCGTGACTCATTTTGGACAATGGCTTGACCCCATTGCAGATTTCATTGTTATACTAGCAGTAACATCCTTCATGGTCTATGAAGGCCGATTCCCAATATGGTTTTTTACTTTTTACTTAGTTAGGTATGTGTCTATAGCGCTTCCTGCGATTTACTTATTGAACCACACGCATTTTGTACTACACTCAAATTGGTGGGGCAAATGGGGTGCTGGAATTACAACTCTTGGTGTGTTCTTACATATTTTTCATATCCAGGATGTGCCTTATCTTCCATTATTGACTCTAGCAATAGCGGCATATTTGTTGATTATCAGCTGGATAAAGTACTTTAAAACATTCATTTTAGAATATAAAACACTTCAACAGACTAGTTGAATGATAACTAAGTTATTCCAGGCGTTATCAGAAACGCGTAAAGGTATAACTGGTGCGTTTAATACTTTATTAAATAAACGAGTTACACCAGAAACGCTGGAAATGCTGGAAGAAACATTAATTACAGCAGATCTTGGAATTCATACAACTTCTGGTATTATTGAAGTCGTGAAAGAAAACGCAACAAAAAATTTTATTAAAGCAGTACGAAATCATATGCTCTCAATCTTGCCTGAAGAAATTAATGAATTGCCAAATATTCCCTATGTGGTTTTGGTAGTAGGTGTTAATGGCACAGGCAAGACAACAACTGCAGCAAAATTAGCACATTATTACAAGTCAATGGGAAGAAGTGTAATATTAGTTGGCGCAGATACATATAGGGCAGCGGCCTTAGAGCAATTAAAGATTTGGTCCAATAGAATTGGTGTTCGTTTGGTAAGCAGTCAATTTGCAAAGGATCCATCAGCCGTTATTTACGATGGAATAAAAGCTGCTCAAAATGATGGTTCTAATATTGTGGTTGTTGATACAGCAGGACGGCTTCATACCCATAAAAACCTAATGATAGAGTTAGAAAAAATGAAACGTACCATTGTGAAAAAGTTTACAGAATATTCTGTAAAAACAATTATTACTATTGATGCTAACTTAGGACAGAATTCGCTTTTTCAAGCCAAGGCATTTTCAAGTTATATCAATATTGATGCAGCAACCTTAACGAAAATGGATGGAACAGCTAAAGGTGGTATTGTTTTCTCATTGAATAAAGATTTAAATATCCCCGTAGAATTTTTGGGGATCGGCGAGAATATTGAAGACTTTGAAATATTTGATCAAGAACATTATGTAAATTCCATTATTGGTAAAATCGATGAGTGAAGAAAAGCAAAAATTGCATCTTATTAGTCTCGGATGCGCAAAAAACTTGGTCGATTCTGAAATTCTGCTGGGTGGCCTAAAACATAGTCAATATGATGTAATTGATAAACCCGATGAAGCGGATACAATCATAGTCAACACTTGCGGTTTTCTTGATATTGCGCGTGAGGAATCAGTGGATACAATACTTCAAGCCGCTGAACTAAAAAAATCTGGCATTGTCAAACAACTAGTGGTAATGGGTTGTCTCTCAGAAAGATATCCTTTAGAGTTAAAAGAAGAAATCCCTGAAGTAGATAGATTCTTCGGTACTAATAACCATAAGCAAATTGCATCATTTCTGACTGGGAAAGAATATGGTAGAGATGACCCTCTTTTTTATCGATCACTGCTGACTCCATCACACTATAGTTATTTAAAAATTGCGGAGGGCTGCGATAATGGTTGTTCTTTTTGCAGCATACCTATAATGCGTGGTTTGCAGAAGAGTCGTACGATACCAGCGATCCTGGATGAGACTAGTCATTTGGTGGACGCTGGAGTAAAAGAAATAATGATAATTGCACAGGATACGACTACTTATGGTTGGGATCTATCAAAAAAGATATACTTAAGCGATTTGATTTATGCGATGGATCAAATGGACAATGCTCCTGATTGGATTAGGATTCATTATGCACATCCAGCGCACCTTAGTCAGCGTATAATAGAAGCGTTGGCAACATCGAATCGAGTTTGTCGGTACATTGATATGCCGATACAGCATGCTTCGGATACATTATTAAAATCGATGCGAAGAGGTCTCAATCAGGATGGTATTCGCGAAAGAATTCAGAAATTGAGGGCTGCAATTCCAGAGATAAGGATTCGGACAACTCTGATTGTTGGTTATCCGGGTGAAAGCAAAGAGGATTTTAAGGAATTAACTGATTTTGTATTGGAAATGAAGTTTGATCATTTAGGAGTATTTACTTACTCGGAAGAAGAAGGTACAATTGCTGCGGATTTAGAAGATAATATTTCTAGAGAATTAAAGGATGAACGAAAAGCTGTAATAATGGACATTCAAAATAATATTAATTATGAAAAAAACAGAGCTATGGTAGGTCAAACACAAAAAGTAATAATTGATGAAGTTGGTGAGACTGTCGCTGTGGGAAGAACCGAGTATGATTCTCCTGAAATAGATAATATTGTCCGGGTAGAAGGGAAGGTAAGTAAGGGCGGTTTTTATAATGTTAAAATTAACAATTTTAATGAATACGAATTAATTGGTAGTGTGTGAAGAGATCAAAAAGAAAGAAAATAATTTCACTGACATAGTAGTAATGCCTTTTCGTAAATTACCGTAAGTCCACATGCGCCATACACATACCAAATGGATAGCCCGGCTGGTAATATTAATATTATTTACTAGTATATTACCTGTACATACATCTGAACTATACGCCCAACGACCTACAAGTAAAAAGTCCACCAAAAAGAAATCTTCAGGGAAAAAGAAAAGAAGCAGTAAAAAGAAATCTTCAGGGAAAAAGAAAAGAAGCAGTAAAAAGAGTTCAGGTAGTAAAAAGGCCCAAGCTAAGAAATATGTAGACCGGGGTAAAAAACAGTACAAAGCAAAAAAATACCGTGGTGCGCTTGGTGACTTTAAAAAGGCGCATAAGATCGCTCCATCAAAAACTACCAATTCCTATATATCTAGAATAACTGGGATATTGAAAAAAGGATCATCTAAGAAAAAAGCAGTAGTTAAAGCTAAAAAACCAACACTCAGCGCAATGAAGTTAGCTGGGGAGTTATATGATTTAAATAATGACCTTACTGATAGTCGCCGCAGGATGGGGCGAGCTATGAAATATTTGAAACCACGTCAGGAAAGGTATTTGTCTAAATTAGAATCACGGCCAGTCTATACCACAGCTGATTTTGAACAAGCTGCTGATAGCGCGCCTGACGATCTTAGAATGCAAAGGCAGTTGGGTCTACATTATGAGGTAAATGGTAATTGGAGTAAAGCAAAGGACGTATATCTGCGGCAAGTTGCTCGCCACTATGATAATCCAGATGCTCATTTTTTTCTTGGATCACTGTATGAAAAATTGGGTGATTTTCAAAAAGCACAACAATCCTATGAAGAGGCATTAGATTTGGATGTCAATCACAAGGCCACTTTAGACGCAATGGCTGTACATCAAAAAGATTCACCAGCAGTGGAAATGAGTCGGCAGGTATTGGTTCGTACTGCTGCTAAGGCACCAGAGGGACCAGCACAGCAATTTACCCTAATACATGAAAAAATAAATGACGGATTATTTAATGATGCCATTGTAATGGCAGAAAAAGCTGCTGAGAAATATCCTGATCAAAATGGATTTATCTTTTTGCAGGCTATCGCTTATAATGATTTGGGTGAAATTGACCTCGCCAAGGCAGCATTCCAGCAATCCATTAGGATGGATCCAAAACATAAAGAATCGCATTTAGGATTAGGCAACCTATACTATAATATGGGTAAATATATTTATGCAGCGCTGGGCTTTGGTGACGTTGTTTATTTAGATCCTCAGGATCTGGATGCACGTTACATGCAAGGCTTGAGTTATTTTAATGCTCAGGAATGGGGATTGGCTGCATCTGTATGGGAAGATCTCTTGCATTATCAAAGCCAGCACCCAATCGTAAGGAATCTGTTGCCCCAAGCATATTATATCTTAGCTATTGAATATAATCGATTGGGAGAACCAAGCTTAGGCCGAACATCTTTTGAGAAAGCATTAAGTGTTAATTCGAATTCTTATGCCTGGTTACCTGGCGCTTTCAGAACTTTGGGTAAATACTATCAAGAAAAAGGTATGAATAAGGAATCCTTGGTCGCATATCAAGAAGTTTTGGAACTACGACCCAATGATTCTAGCGCCTATACAGGTATGGGGGTTACCTATTGGAAGATGAATGAGCATCAACTAGCGAAGGCCGCGTGGAATCGAAGTTTACAAATAAGCCCAGACGCTAATGATGCAAAAGGCTGGTTAATATTGTCTAAACGACTGGGCTCTTAGAAACCGCCTCAATCTCGACTGTTACCCTTTATTTTTACGTTCTTATTTTCCTGATGTGAAATTTTCCTGTTTTAGCATTGTTCTGCTCACATTTTCGTTTCTTACAGCGGAATACCCTGGAGATGACGTTGTCTGGAAAGCCGTTCGAGCATTTTACAATTACGACACGGGTCGAGCGATAACAATTCTTAACAACGCACGTGTGGATTTTCCAGAAAATCCTACCGTACACCTCACCTGGGCTGCAGCACGCTGGCTACACAGTCAAGCGCATGATCCATTGGATGTTACTTGGCACATGCTAAACGCGGATATCGAAACAATTATTCCCGTCTATAACGAATTAGTGGAACGATTTCCAGATGATCCAAATTATAAATTGTATCTCGGGTCATCTATAGGTTTGAAAGCAAGGGTATATTTGGGTCAAAAAGAGTGGTTAAAGACGTTGATATGGGGATACAGGGGCTTCACACAGATATTGGATGTTGCGGAAAAATACCCTGAGATCACTGATACACAGTTACCACTTGGAATTGTTGAATATTATGCAGGAATGTCAAATTTTCTTGTTCGATGGGCTGCAGGTATGTTTGATTTAAATCCTTCTACCATTGCTGGTGAAAAAAAGATTTTAAATGCTGCTGAAAATGGTGAATGGTCCTGGATTGAAGCCAAAGGGACGCTGGTATTTATGCATCTATGGATAGATCCCAAGCCAAAATTTGCATTGCTGTTCAGTCACGATTTGGTGACATATTTTCCCAAACGTTATTATTACCGTGTACTTTATACAGAAAGCCTGCTTAATAATGGACTATTAACAGATGGTTATCAGTCATTACTACAACTAGATACAATGTTTGCAGGTCTGACAGATATTCACAAGGATTGGTATCTTGCTTATCGGAAATACGAGTGGGCATTATATCATTATTTGAATGGAGATTATTCATTGGCCTTGAGTGCTTTGGATATTGCCTTAGATAACTATCGAGCTGAATTAGATGTTGTGCTGGGCAACGCATTATTATTGAAAGGTAAGATCTACGATATATTGGGAGATCGAAAAGCAGCTGTTATGTTGTATCGGGATTGTATTCGCCTTGATAATTTTACTTATGCGATGGAAAATGCAGAACAATATCTCGTTACACCCTTTGTTAGGTAGGGGGTTCATTAATGGAAATTCGACCTGATTCGTTTTGTGAAAGCCTGACAAGCTACGTACGTTTTCCAACCAGAGAAGTAATGGTTGGTTCTCTAGGCATTGGAGGAAATAATCCAATACGAATCCAATCAATGACAACTACGGATACAATGGATACGCGAGCAACAGTAGATCAGGCTTTACGTATGATCGAAGCAGGATCAGAACTAGTTCGTATTACTGCTCCCAGTAAACGGGAAGCTGAGAACTTAAAGGCCATAAAAGAAGAAATTCGAAATTGTGGTTATAAAACACCAATAGTTGCCGATATCCATTTTACGCCTAACGCAGCACTTATTGCTGCTACTATAGTTGAAAAGGTGCGCATTAATCCGGGGAATTACGCTGATCGAAAAAAGTTTGATTTTATCGAATACTCAGATACTTCATATGAACAGGAACTTGATAGAATAAGGGAAAGATTTATCCCTTTGGTGAAAATCTGCAAAGAAAATGGTGTCGCAATACGTATTGGTACAAACCACGGATCCTTATCTGATAGAATTTTAAGTCGATATGGGGATACACCGCTTGGCATGGTTGAATCTGCCATGGAATTTATCCGTATTTGTGAAGAATTTGATTACCATGATCTGATACTATCAATGAAAGCCAGTAATACCCAGGTCATGGTACAGGCATATCGCTTGGCAGTTGCCATAATGAGACGAGAAGGGATGAATTATCCGTTACACCTTGGGGTTACAGAAGCGGGTGAAGGAGAAGATGGCCGAATTAAATCTGCTGTTGGTATTGGCAGTTTATTGGAAGATGGTGTTGGTGATACAATCCGTGTTTCCTTAACCGAAGACCCTGAATTGGAAATTCCAGTAGCTCAACAGCTAGTGCAAAGATACAGTACACGCAACAGTCATTCTGAAATAAGGTCTATCGAGAATCCTCCTTTTCGACCCTATGATTATACCAGAAGATCCACAATTTCGGCAGGGAACATTGGTGGTAATAATGTGCCGCGAGTAATAATTGATTTATCTGCTATCAATAAATTAATACCAGAAGATTTAATAGATGCGGGATACA
>Ga0208765_1001209_pt1 | contig 16004 bp, 12 predicted proteins | sample ETNtaG_2_FD_185783 | JGI IMG/M metagenome (GOLD analysis project Ga0208765, IMG submission 185783) | Marine microbial and viral communities from oxygen minimum zone, Eastern Pacific Ocean - ETNP201406SV203 (SPAdes) (version 2) | ecosystem: Environmental > Aquatic > Marine > Oceanic ... | reverse complement strand
TCAGCAGCTGAACCAGTGGAGGCCAATGATATGTGGCTGCAAATTAGAATAACCGAGAAAATCCTTAATTGCATGCAATGGTAAAGTAATGGCTAGATGCATTTCATTGCAAGTGTAAGCTATAAACCAAAGTTTCACCGCTAATAGCATTTTATACTAACTTCAACATAATGATTCTATATCGGAACATAGTTTAATTATCACCATTGAAAAATGAATAAGAGTTATTATGTTACTATAATGAAATCTTTTATTACAACAGCAGTCATTTTATTAGTGACAAATATTATTTTAGGCCAAGAATTTTCGATTGCTCGCGTTAATTATGGCGGAGGTGGAGACTGGTACTGTGACCCATCCAGCATACCAAACATACTTAGCTATTTAACAAAAAATACTTCTATCAAGGTCGCCCATGATGAATATAGGATAAAACTTACAACAAAAGAATTGCGAGGCCATCCATATCTTTATATGACTGGGCATGGAAATATTCGATTCACCGATGAGGAGATTATTCAGCTACGTGAATATCTTATGGGAGGGGGATTTCTACATACAGATGATAATTATGGACTTAATACGTCCTTCCGACGAGAAATGAAACGGGTATTCCCCGACCGCGATTTTGTAGAGCTACCCCATGATCACGCAATTTTTCATTCGTATTTTGATATGCCCAGTGGATTACCAAAAATTCATGAACACGACGGCAAACCACCGCAACTATTTGCACTCTATAATGAAGATCGTATTATGGTTATTTATTCTTATGAATCAGATCTAGGCGATGGCTGGGAGGACGAAGAAGTCCATAACGATCCATCAGCATTAAGGGTGGCTGCTCTACAAATGGGCGTCAATATTATTTATTTTGCACTTACGCAATAAAATGCCTTCAATTACCAACCACCTAAAACGTATTCGCAGTGAAGCATTGCAAAATGATCTCATTACGATGGCCTGGGTAGCATATACTTTCATTCTTTTGATTTTATTCATAGCCATAGGAGTCGAAGCTGTCTTCTATCTTTCTAGTGCGATTCGATTGAAAATATTAAAAATAATTGCTGGGTTAATTGTTGCAGGCATCGTCAGTTTATTTATAGTTAACGCTCTTATCGAGCAGAATAAGATTAAACGCTATTCTTGGTCAAAACTTGCTCGCTCGGCTGGTAAATTAGCTTTTCCAAAAAGCGATGTTGTAATCAATGCCTACCAATTGGAACAATCAGTAAACACCTATACATCAAATTCATTAAGCAAGAGCTATATCCAAAGAATATCAAATAAATTAAAAAGAATAAATCTTAAAAAGTTATTTCCAACTAAACGCGCTGAAAATTGGAAAATATTTTCCCTGAGCATGCTCGTCTTGGGTAACCTAATGATAATAATATTTTGGGATTCAAGCAGTAATGCCTTAATTCGTTGGGGCCATCCAAAACACGAGTTTGAGATTCCAAAACCATTTTCTATAACAGGTATTACGCGCAATATTCATTTATTAGGTGGTGATTCTACATCCCTTAGTTTCGAAATAAGTGGCCTTTTACCTGATTCAATATTCTTGGAATTGATGCCAAGTACAAAGGATACAGTGCTTCTTTTGACAATGAAACCAAACTCTAATGGCAGATATACACACTTAATGGAGGAAGTATACCAGGATTATCGTTATAAGGCATTTTCTCCAGCAAATCATTTTTGGCAGGCCTGGAAAAAAGTTGTTTCACCTGATTATTATATATCTGTAACAGATCGTCCAATTATGGAAGAATTTTCCATTACGGTAATTCCTCCAGACTATTCAGGTTTGCCGGCGAATATCCAAAAGGGAAATCAAGCTGATGTAAAAGGGTTAAAGGGATCTAGTGTCAGAATTGATTTAAAAAGTAACCGACCATTAAATATGGGATTTCTGAAACTTGATGATGAAGAACTCCCTCTAACCATTCGTGGAAAGCGCGCGGCTGGAGGTTTTATATTCAATAGGGATGCCTTGTTGAAAATACAACTAGAGGATAATCGTGGAATAACTAACCAAAACCCTATCCCTTACCACTTACAGATTCTGCCAGATCTAAACCCAGATTTGAGGGTAATTCAGCCCGCACCAATTGTGGAACTTGGAACTGATCAGTTAATACCAATTCACTTAAAAATTGAGGATGATTTTGGGTTTAGCACTCTTCAAGTTGGATATGAAATTCAAAGACCCAGTTACATTGAAGATGAGTCCTTAATTTCAATTTTCCCAATATACCTTGAAAACCAAAATGATCTTTCGCAGGAAGTCAAAACAATTTGGAACCTGGTTGAACTTGGACTAATGCCAGAAGATGAAGTGCGGTATCATTTTGAGGTTTATGATAACGATCTAGTTTCAGGTCCAAAAAAATCAATCTCCAGTACGTTTATTGCCAAAGTACCATCATTAGGTGATTTATTTATGGCCATGGAAGAACAAGAAGACCAAATGATCGATGAATTAATAATGCATTCCGACGAAATTGATGGTATTCAAAAACAACTGGAAAATATGCAACTGGAAATGCTGAAGTCAGATCGTTTAGACTGGGACCAGCAACAACAAATGGAAGAGACTTTAGCACAAGTTCAACAAGAAGCTGAAGCACTGAAAAAACTAGCAGAATCAATGGAAGCGATAAATCAATCTGCGGAAAAGCACAGTCTTTTTTCGAACGATTTAATGCAGAAATTCAAAGAACTCCAAGAATTGGTGAATGAAATATTAAACCCGGAATTAATGACCGATATGGACGCACTCAAAGATGCGTTGGAAAAAATGGATATGAAAGATATTATGGATGCAATGGCGAATCTCTCGTCTAATCTAGATCAGGTAGAACAACAACTTGATCGGTTCCTTGATATATTTCGCCGCATCAAAGCTGAGCAAAAACTAGATGAAACAATACAAAGAATGAATCAATTGGTAGAACAGCAACAGATTATAAATGAGAATATCCAGACTCTAGATAAACAAACAGATCCTGCTACTATATCTCGACTGAGCCATGAAGAGCAACGCAATAGAGAAGAGTTTTCAAATATTCGGGATGTAATGGAAGAAGCAGCTAAAGCAATGCAGGAGTTTGATCGCGAATCTGCTACTGCCTTGGAAAATCTTGAAAAGGACCACCTTACTAATCAGACAGAATCTAGCTTAAGCCAAACCGCTCGACAGTTACAAAAACAACGAATACAACAAGCACAACAACAAAGTGCTGAATCCCTTGAAAATTTAGAGAAGCTTCAATCCATGGTTACAAATATTCAAAGCCAGTTTCAAGATCAAACCACAACAGAAATGGCAGGAAAATTTCAAACAGTAATGCGTAATTTGCTTGAACTATCAAAACTACAGGAATCCTTAGAACAAAGCACCAGAACAATGCCGCGAAATTCCCAAAGACTTACAGCTTTGGCTGGGCAACAGCAGTTTGCTCAAGACCAAATGATGAAAATCATGTCATCATTAATGGATTTATCAAAAGAAACATTCGCGGTCACGCCGCAGATGGGAAAAGGAATTGGTATGGCCAATGCCCAGATGGAAAAAGCCAAGAAAAATTTGACGGAACGTAATGGACGCGGAGCTGCAAATAGCCAACAATCCGCAATGAAATCTTTAAACGAAGCTGCTTTAGCAGTATATCAAGCTATGAATCAAATGCAAGCATCAGGGTCAGCTAGCGGATATGAACAGTTCCTGCAGCGCATGCAAGAAATGTCTGGACAACAACAGGGAATAAATAGTCAGAGTATGCAACTGGCTCTCGGCCAGTTTTCTGCCGCTACACAGCAAAGTCTTATGAATCGTTTGCTGAAGCAGCAACGGCAAGTTCAAAAAAGTTTACAGCAATTAATGAGTGAAACAAGGCAATCTGGTGAGCAAGGGCTAGGGGACCTGGGCGGTATTGCAGAAGATATCGATGAAGTGATCAAAGATTTTCAAAATAAGAGATATCAGCAACGTACAAAAGAACGCCAACAACGAATTCTCTCGCGAATGCTCGATAGTCAGAAATCATTGACGCAGCGAGGCTTTAAAGAAGAGAGAAAAGCAGAAACAGCTAATGAAATTGTGTACGAAGGTCCATCTGGATTACCTGTGGATTATGGTCAACGCAGAAGCTTGGCTATGGAGGCATTAAATCAATCTTTAAAAGCGGGGTATTCCCGTGATTATCAAACCATGATTCGTCGTTATTTCAACACGCTAAGTCAATCAGAAGAACAAATAGTGCCAACAGATTCTACATTCAATGAATAAAGCAATAATCATAATCAGCTGCGGTATTCTTTTTGCGCAAATTACGATAATGCCCCAAGGAAGGGATTTAATCCAGAATGCATTATTAATGGAGCGAAAAGGTGATATCGAGCAGGCTCGTACTCTTTACGAAGATATGCTTAAGGAAAACCCTGGGAACCGGCAGGCCTACCAGCGCCTGAAGGAAATACTTAAACGGACAGGAGAACTAGAGTCGGCAGCTCAATTAGTTGAAGTTTGGATCGATCTGAACCCCAATGATCTACAAGCCTATATAGAGCTCGGTGAAATAGTATTTTTAAAAGGTGATAAAATAAGGGCTGCCAAGATTTGGTATGATTTTGAAACCACCTATGGTACTAACACAAGTATTTACAGAATGTTGGTGCATACATTTAGTCGGCTTGGTTTAACTAAAGAAATGGAAGAATTAGTTAAACGGGGCAGAAGCAAATTAGGTCAAATAGATATGTTGGCTCTAGATTTAGCAAATTATTACTACTCAAGGCAAACTTATGATCGAGCTCTAGATGAATATTTAATCTATATCATAGAGCACCCGCACCAAGAAAAGCTTGTGGCTGATCGTGTCTTACTAATGAGTGACGATCCCGAAAATCATCTTCTAATAGAGAAAAAACTCGTTTCTTCTCTTGAAAATAACCATGTGATCATCAATAAATTGTTAGCAGGATATTATTTTAAGACTAGTCGCTACAACGAGGCACTAAGTACTCATCGTTCGATGGGGCTGCACAACAATGCAGATTTTAATCGCTGGCTTTTACTTGCTGGAAATTTACGCAAGGAAAGTCAATATGATTTTTCTATCAAAGCTTATCAGGAACTTCTACATCTTGAATTAGAACTACCTCCAAAAATAATTGGAAAAGCATTGTTAGGCCTGGGTAAAACATACGAAGATCAACTATTGCCTGAAAATCGGAACAACTCATTAGTTGTTTTTTATCCTGATAATTTATTTTTCAAAAACGAATTTCTACAGATTCCCCCGAGATCTCGTAAATCACTCGAAAGAACATTTGAGCTATACAAAAGGGTTTTGCAAGAACTGCCTGCTTCATCATTTTCACCAAAGGCACACTTTCGACTTGGTGAAATTCAATTTAAGATCACACGAGATTTTGATGGGGCTCGTACTTCATATTTATCTGCTTTGGCATCACGTCCAGATAAAAATCTTCGGCAAAATATTTTACTCCGAATTGGAGACACTTTTATCGCAGAAGGAAATTTAAAAGCTGCTCGTAACCATTATAAAGTGCAGCATCGGACAAAAAACAATACCAGCATCAGCCCATTTATGATGAAAGAAATCCATTTAACATTTTTAACAGGTACAATTGATAGGGCTAAAGCAGTTCTAGATTCCGTGATCGTAAATGTCTTACCGAGCGATAAATATTTTAACGATTTAATGGAATTGCAGGATATTATTGCGCAGCATTACACCTTTGGTAGTGAAACAGATAAGGAAGCGTTAGTACAATACTCAATTGCAGAAAGATTGCTGCAGCAGTACAAGTTAATAGAAGCAGCTGAAATGTTGGCCTTCATTAGGGAAAATTACCCGGATGTATCTATTTTACCCACAGTGATGCTTCGAGAATGTCTATTAAGGTCATTGTTGGAAGATGTAAGCATTTCGTTAAATATTGCACAATTATTACAAGAAACTCCATTCGCTCCACAAGGAATTACAATCCAGGGTGAAATTTATGAACAATTCAATGGTGACATCGATAAGGCAATGAAATTTTATAATAATTTATTAGAGTCCTATCCCATGTCCATGCTGGCTGAACCAGTAAGGATACGCATGAGGCAGTTGAAAAACGTAGTGGAAAGCTAAATGAAACGATTGATAATTATCGTTATTTCATTTCTACAACTTGTCGTGGCTGCTGATAAGCTATTAATACCAATGGATCAGATCCAAAAAGATCATTTGAAGGCCTATGGGATAGCTTTTTGGACACTGGAAAAAAATATAAACATTGAGTGGTTGTTAAATTATCGTGGTGGTTCATTCCTAATAGACTATTATTCACCCATAGCACAAGAATGTAGAATACGCGGAGTGAGTTTTAACCGTATAACAGCCAATGGCGTTTTAGATATCTATACCGAAATTGAACAAAATAATATGGATATCGTTCTTTTGGAAAAGGCACCTAGAATCGCCATATATACTCCCCAAAATAAACAGCCGTGGGATGATGCTGTCACACTGGCCTTAACCTATGCAGAGGTCCCCTATAAAACACTATGGGACGAGGAAGTATTTCAAGGTGAATTAGAAAAATATGATTGGCTACATCTCCATCATGAAGATTTTACTGGTCAATACGGTAAATTCTACCGGAATTATCACACCGCACAGTGGTATATTGAGCAACAATCAAAATCTGAAGCAATGGCTAAAGGCCTTGGTTTTCTTACAGTCCATGAGCAAAAGAAAGCTCTTTCTCGTCTGATCCGTGACTATGTAGGAAACGGTGGCTTCCTTTTTGCTATGTGTTCCGCCACTGACACCTATGATATTGCCTTAGCTGAAGATGGTATTGATGCTGCTCATCATGTTTTTGATGGTACGCCGATCACATCAAATGTTAACTCAAAACTAGATTATAAAAAAACTTTTGCATTCACCAATTTTTCACTCATGACAGATCCATTAGTTTATGAATTTTCAGATATTGATTTCCCACCAAGTCATAACCCGGTCACACGTGGTGCTGAAGCTGATTATTTCACCTTATTCGAATTTTCTGCAAAATACGATCCTGTCCCAACAATGCTGACCCAAAATCATGTAACAGTTATCAAAGGATTTATGGGGCAGACTACTGGGTTTCACCGCGAGCGTATCAAAAAGCACGTGGTATTAATGGGAGAAGACCCCGCTTCGCCGCAGGTTAAATATCTCCATGGCAATTTTGGTCAAGGTACATATACGTTTCTAGGTGGACATGATCCAGAAGATTATCAACATTTTGTTGGAGATCCGCCAACTGATCTATCCTTACATAGAAATTCACCGGGGTACCGATTAATACTAAATAATATTCTTTTCCCTGCTGCGAGAAAAAAAGAACGTAAAACATAATGGAAAGTTTTCATATCCATAAAGGCAAGCTTGATGATGCAGTTATGGTTTCCGCAAACGTACCAGAATTTGATGATCCTTATAAAATACCAGAATATTCAAAACGCCTAGATAGTACTACTCATCTTATTTTGACAGCATACGATGATCATAATCCAATTGCTTTTAAAATTGGTTACCAAAGACATTCTGACGGATCATTTTATAGTTGGATGGGCGGCGTCCTGCCAAATTATCGTAGAAAAGGTATTGCTAATAACCTGGCTGATCACCAGGAGGCCTGGGCAAAGAAGAGCGGATTTAACTCTATTAGGATACAAACCAGAGAAAAACACAAAGCAATGCTAGCACTTGCAATAAACCGTGGATTTCAAATAACCAATAGAATTGAAAAAACACCCAATTTTAATACCCGTATCTGGATGAATAAACCACTATAATATGTGGATTCAAAAAGAGATTTCACTACCAGCTAAACCACGCGGTTTTCATTTAATTACAAACGATATACTGAATAATATTCCGGTTACTAAAACGATCAAAAATGGGCTACTGCATGTATTTATAAAACATACATCTGCTTCTCTTACCATCAATGAAAATGCCGACCCTAGCGTACGGACAGATTTTGAATCTCATTTCAATCATATGGTACCAGAAGATCAACTTTACTATATACATACTATGGAAGGATCCGATGATATGCCTGCACATTTGAAATCATCCATATTGGGATCATCAATAAGTATTCCCATCACTGATGGACAACTCAATCTAGGAACCTGGCAGGGTATATTTTTATGCGAACACCGTAACCGTAGTGGTAGCCGCAGGCTTATAGTAACAATACATGGGGATGACTGTAGCTATTAGCTAGATAAAAGAAATTAAGACTTCTTCTTCACTGCATTCCAGATCTCGTCCATTTCATCCAAGGAGGATCCTTCCAATGTTTTACCTCTTTTTTTTAGTTCTTTTTCAATCATTTTGAAACGATTTATAAATTTATTATTCGTTTTTCGAAGTGCATCTTCTGCAGGTATTCCCAGGAACCTTGCTAAATTAACCAATGCAAAAATAGCGTCTCCAAGCTCTTCCTCTAATAAGTCTTTATTATTTTCCTCTTGGGCTAATTTTATTTCCTGCAATTCTTCATATACTTTTTCCCAGACAGATTCTATTTTTTCCCAGTCAAAACCAACATAGGCCGCTTTTTCTTGCAGTCGCTGTGCCCGAACCAATCCTGGTAAAGTTACCGGTACACCATCTAACCGCGAGTCCCGTTTCTTTTCTTTTTGTTTCTCTGCTTCCCAATTCTGCTTCGCTTTAAAAGAGGCATTGGCTTTGGTATCCCCAAATACATGGGGATGACGTCGGACCAATTTTTCATTAACTGTTTTAAGGCTCTCATCGATGTTAAATCTATCATTATCCATTGCAATGGATGCTTGAAAAACAACATGCAGCAATAAATCTCCTAATTCTTCTTTTAACTCTTCCCAGTTTCTATCATCCACACTTTCCATGACTTCATAAGTTTCTTCCAGCAAATAAGGTAGTAGGGAAGCTGAGGTTTGCTCTCTATCCCAGGGACAACCATCCGGCGCTCTTAATCGTTCAACAATAGTAACAAGTTCTTCAAAGCGGTTACCTGTTGATTTATTACTCATAGTCCTAAATTAAATTATCCCACTCTACTTGTTTTAGATATTTATCCTCCAAGATTGTCATCTTATTTTTTTCATCCTCAGTCTCATCTCGATGATCCAGCAAGTGCAAACCACCATGGATTATTAATCTTGTCAATTCTTTTGATAACGGTTCACCATATTTTTTAGCATTTTCAATAGCACGAGCTAAGCTAATATATATTTCTCCTTCCACTTCAGCCTTACTATAATCATTTATCCGAAAAGCAATAACATCAGTTAAATGATCATAATTGAAAAATTCAATTTTCAAACTGCTGAGTAATTTATCATCGCCAAAAATAAGGTTTATTTTACTATCAACTACTGATTCAGTTTCCAGAACGAATATTAGTATTTTTTTTGATTTTTTTGGATCAGGGCCTTTAAGCGTCGGATCAATCTCAACACTTACATTGATCATACGCTGCTTGGTAACGAATCATCTTCTGGATATTCTACACGAATATGGTAGATACCCCGTAGGACGGGAATCATCCCTGTATTCCCATTGACAGTGCCTTTTATTCGTGTCAAATCATCAAGGGTAAGAGGGCATTCATCAAGTTGCCCATCAGCCACACGTCCTTTGATCACTTTATTTACCATAGCCTCAATTTTTAATATATCCCGATCCTTAATAGATCGGACAGCTGCTTCAACAGCTTCGCAAATCATCAGTATCCCCGTTTCTTTTGTGTTCGGCTTTGGTCCTGGGTACCGAAAAGCACTATCATCTACTTCATCTGAATCTTTTGCCTGCTCTAATGCCATCCTATAAAAATATTCTACTCGTGATGTGCCGTGATGCATCGGGATGAAATCACTAACTATATTAGGTAAACCATATTCATTAGCCAATTTGAGCCCGTAATCCACATGTTTACGTATAATCTTCGCACTCATAACTGGCGTTAGTGTATCATGCTTGTTCTCACCCATGAATTGATTCTCAATATAATATTCAGGGCGTTCCATTTTTCCTAGATCATGATAATATGCTCCAACTCGACATAGCAGTGACCGTGCCTTAATAGCATCGGCACACGCTTCGGCAAGATTGCCGACAACTACACTGTGGTTGAATGTTCCATTTGCTTCTTGCTGTAAACGCTTCAACAATGGGTGATTAAAATCAAGGAGTTCAATCAATGCCAAGTCAGTTGTTATACCAAATGAAACTTCCAGGATGATGATAAGTCCATAAGTAATAATCGGAGCAAAAATGCTATTAACAACTAAAAAAGTCAGATCAATGCCCATGGCATTTAATTCATGTCCCATATATAAACCATGGCCAACCACAGAAATTAAACTAGCACCGGTTAGAGCAAATATAGCTGTAATAAACTTGCTTCTTGTTCGGATACGGCGAACAGTATATACGGCGACTGAGGAAGTGAATAATCCAGTTACAATAAACTCTAGATTATTGCCAATCATTATACCAACTAACAGGACGATGGAAGTAGTCCCCATGAATCCAATACGAGCATCAAATAAAATTGTGAGGAGCATTGCAGCCACGGCTACAGGTATTAAGAACTCTGAAAATCCAAGTTGATAAACAAATAAATTTGCTATAACCACTTCAAATACATAAATCAATCCGATCACTAAAACCATACGCCATTTTTGGAACACATAGGATCTATAGGTTAATAGAAAAGTAAAGAAAAAAGAGACGACAATACCGATAACAAACAAACGACCTAGGTACGTTATGAAAGATTCTTTCAGACCAAGTGTGCGGTTCTCTTTGCTAATTTCAACTGCGAGTGAACGGAGCTTTTGCAGATCCTCTTGATTAATACGTTGATTTGCATTTACAATCATTTCATCCTTCAATACAATTCCCTGACTGCGCGGGATCCTGTCTTGTCGTGCTTTCTGACGACGTTCTGTGGTCTCCTTGTCATAAATCAAATTGGGTTTCATAAACTCAATGATTAGATCATACCCCAAATCGCGACGCACATCTCTTTCATCATTGTAAAGTTTAGTAATATCTACTCTGGCTTCAGTCCAGGCCTGATTCAGATCATTCAATTCAACTGGTTTAAATAGTGATGGAATATCTCCCTGATCCACTGCTAAATCGATGCTGATGACTTTAGATTTTTTTATATCGAGGATTCCTACGGCCCAGTGATTACGACATATTTGTAGAATTTCATTTTCAAAATCTTGTAATGAATATTCAGGCCCTCCCTGTGTTACAGGTTTTAGAAACAGATTCCAATCGGCTTTATCTTCCGCGAAAGAATAACCGTTGTAGAATGCATTTACCTGTTCCGCAAGATAGGCACTATCTGCTGTCGCCATCGATTTCGCTTCCTGAAATTTCTCTGTGTAACGATAATCATATACCAAATTTCTGGAGTTAAGTAAATCCCTATTGGCCGTGCGAATCTTATCAATCAAGATGAAAAATTCTGTTAATTCGGATGACTGTTCATCAACAATATCTTGTTTTCTGTTAAATATAAATGGTTCTGACTTTAACGCTTCGCTCAAATCGGCTTCAAGTTTCTCTTTCGATTTAAGTATTGGATAATTGAACGGCGCAATAATTGGTTCTCTAGCGATGTCATCAATATTGTAACTGTATTGTAACGAACGGCCGCTCTGGAAAAATAATGATAAAATAACAGTTAGGCCTATGAGTATAACTATCTGAGGCCAGTTCTCTTTAAAAAACGCTTCAAGTTTATTTATAATGGACTGGTTGTAGTTTGTTCTTTTCAAACTACATCCTCTATTGTTTTCAATATTTCCCTGGAAATAACCAAGCGCTGGATCTCACTTGTGCCCTCACCAATTTCAAGTATTTTTGCATCTCTGAAATATCGCTCTACATCATAGTCTTTTACATAGCCATAGCCACCATGAACCTGAATGGCATCCGTCGTAATTTTCATCGCCACCTCGCTGGCAAATAACTTTGCCATGGCAGCTTCTTTAATGATATTTAATCCTTGGTCTTTTTTCCAGGCAGCATGAAATGTGAGTAGTTTTGCAGCCTCAATCTGGGTGGCCATATCTGCTAATTTGAAACCGACAGGTTGGAACTGGTGTATCTTCTTGCCAAAGGCAGAACGTTCCTTAGAATAGCGTAATGCTCTGTCATATGCGCCTTCAGCGGTGCCAACTGCCAATGCAGCAACAGATATTCGGCCACTAGTAAGTGTCTTTAGGAATGTTTTAAAGCCCTCACCTGGTTCGGCAATCATATTAGCTTCAGGTACTGACATATTTTCAAAGAACAATTGTCGCGTATCACTAGCTTTCCAACCCATCTTTTTTTCTGGTGGCCCAATAGTTAATCCATCTATATCTATAGGTACAATAAAAGCACCGATTCCCTTATTTTCACCATTTTCAATTATCTGTGTCGTAAAATTTAAAATACCAGCTACACCAGCATTCGTGATAAATATTTTTCCTCCATTTACTATGTAACCATCCCCATTTTTCTCAGCCATTGTCTTTGTTGCCCCCGCATCACTGCCTGCATCTGGTTCTGTTAAACCAAATGCACCTAACATATCACCTGAGGCCAGTTTGGGTACATATTCTTTTTTCTGTTCTTCCGACCCTGAAAGAACTATGGGCATTGTGCCCAAGGATGTATGGGCTGCCACAGTAATCGCTACTGAAGCATCAGCTTTGGCTAATTCCATAATTGCTGCTGCATAGGCCACAGTGTCCATACCAGCACCACCGTATTGCTTAGGAACCGGTATTCCCATCAGTCCTAGATCTCCCATTTTAGTGATTATATCCTTAGGGAAACGACTTTCGTGATCTAATTGTCTAGCAACAGGTTCAATTTCGGACTTTGCAAAGTCAGTTATCATATTTACTAGCATGATATGTTCTTCTGAAAAGAAAAGTTTATCCATTTTTAGTTAATAAATAATCAATAGTGAAAATTACGACTATTTACCAGGGGATTACCAACGGATAGCCGCAGATGCCCAGGTAAATCCTGCTCCAAATGCGGCTAGGATAATAATATCATCAGGACCGTATAATCCCTTATTACGAGCATCGCACATGGCGATTGGAATTGATGCAGCAGTGGTGTTGCCATAGTGTTTTATATTGCTGAAAACCTTGTCCATACCTATACCCATCCGCCTTGCTACTGCTTCGCTGATTCGATTATTAGCCTGATGTGGTATTATTTGAGCAACATCATCTATAGTTAAATTATTTGTATCCAGTGCTTCTTGAATAACCTGAGGAAATCTTACTATAGCATTCTTGAATACTTCTCGGCCATTCATGTAGGGGAGATGTTTTCCTTCATCTAATATTTTCTTTGAGAGACGCGGATTATTTGATGTACCAGGAGCTTCACACCACAATTCCTTAAGATATTTCCCATCAGAGTGCAAATGGGTAGATAAAATACCTGTTTCATTATTGCTTGTCTGGAGAATTGCTGCACCTGCACCATCAGCAAATAAAACAGAAATGTTTCGACCTTCATTAGACAAATCCAAAGCTGTGGATTGCACTTCAGCCCCTACTACCAAAATCGTTTTGTATTGATCGGTTCGAATAAATTGATCGCCAATAGAAAGTGCATAAACAAACGCAGAGCAAGCGGCTTTGATATCAAAAGCACCTATCTTTCGCATCCCGAGTGCTTGTTGCAGCTGGTTGCTTATGCCGGGGAAAAAATAATCAGACGTAAGGGTAGCGCAAATTACTAGATCAATATCGACTGCTGTTATATCAGCATCTGCCATGGCGTTCTTTGTCGCTTCAATAGCCAATATAGAAGCATTACATTCTTCGTCAACCCAATGTCGTTCCGTGATGCCAGATCTTTCTTTAATCCATTCATCACTGGTATCCATCATTTTTTCTAGATCTTGATTGGTTACTACTCTTTCGGGTACGTGAAATCCTATTCCTGTGATTTTTGCATGATTCATGTACTATTGACCTGTTTAATATCTCTTAAATTTAGTTGTATGTTACTTTTTCCCCGCCATTCATTCACCTCTACCACAAACGCTAAATCGACTGAACTGCCATTAATTAAATCTTTATAATGTTCAGATAAATTAAACCCAATTGTCTGGAAAGAGGACCCTTCCTGTTTTACCTTGAACCGGATATGATTACCATTCCCAACTACACGAGGGTTTCCAACAACTTTAAGGTTTCTTGCTGCAAACTTGGGTCGCATGTTTCCAGGACCATAAGGACCTAATAATTCCAGAAAACGCATGAATCTACTATTAATATCATTAAGCCGTATTTCTGCATCAATCTTCAGCCTAGGTTCCATATCCTCCTCGCTAAGGTTTGATTCAGCAAAACTAAGGAATGCTTTCTTAAAATCCTCGAAATTTTCTTCTGATAGCATCAATCCGGCAGCCATTGGATGTCCACCATAATTCTGCAAATGACCACACACTTCTGTTAACGCTTCATACAAATCAAAACCAGCTATGCTTCGCGCCGAACCTTTACCAATTCCGTCATTATCAATAGTTATAATTACTGCTGGTCGGTGAAATTCCTCTTTGATCCGCGATGCAACTATTCCAATTACACCTGGATGCCAGCCATTTTCAGCCAGAACAATGGCCCGATCACGGGATAGATCCGATTCTGCATTGGCTTTTAGTAAGGCTTCATTAACAACTTTTTCTTGAATATCCTGACGACGGCGATTTTCTTCATCAAGATTGCTAGCGAGATCAGCCGCCAAAGATCTATTTTTCGTGGTTAGTAGTTCAACAGATCTGTTCGCATCGCCTAGTCGACCAGCAGCATTTATTTTTGGTGACACACCAAATAAAAGATTACCAACAGCAATATCCCGGTCTAATAAACCGGATGTTTTCAAGAGTGCTCTTAATCCTGGTCGAGGATCATCATTTAATAATTCTAAACCCTTGGCTACAATCACACGATTTTCATCTAATATGGGTACCATATCAGCAGAAGTACCTATAGCAGCTAGATCCAACAAGGACAATAAATCTTTTAAAGGACGATTCAATTTTTTACCAACTGCGCAAGCTAATTTAAACGCGACCCCGGCTCCGCAAAGTCCTTTGAATGGGTAATCACAATCAGATTGATTTGGATTTAGAATCGCCACTGCAGCAGGTAGCCTGTTATCTGGGATATGGTGATCTGTGATGATTACATCTATACTTCTTTCACGGGCATAAATAACCTGTTCAACAGCGTTAATTCCACAATCACAGGTGATGATCAGATCAATATTCTGCTTAGCTGCAAAATCGATACCTTTATTTGACAGACCATAACCTTCATGCTTACGGTGTGGTATATACGTATTTACAACCCCGCCAAAATCAGTCAATGATAAATAAAGTATTGATGCTGCGGTGGTACCATCAACGTCATAATCTCCAAAAACCATAATAGGTCGACCGCTTTGAATGTTCGTCAATATTCTTGCAACAGCTTGATCCATATTCTTCATAATGAATGGATCATGTAACTGATCTAATGTAGGCTCAAAAAAATCCCGCGATGAGTCTCTTGATGTTATACCACGATTGGCCATGGTAACAGCAATAGCAGCTGACGTATCAAACTCAGACTGCAGTTTCTCAACTAGTTTTTTATCTGGCTCTTGAAATACCCAACGCATGTCAACCTATATAATTGGTAGAAAAGAAAATAATCTGAAATACAGTAAATCTGAGGTATAAAAATTGACAGTCTGAGAAAATCTATAAGCCGAGTCCTGTCTCCCACTGATAAATCAGGGGTCAGTGGTCATTCATCTGGGACAATCGTCACCAATCGCCTCAAGCGAACTACCCGCTTCTCATAATGATGCGAACAACATCTGGAAGCTTATTCGATCTTGCACCAGGTGGGG
>Ga0208765_1001205_pt1 | contig 16064 bp, 12 predicted proteins | sample ETNtaG_2_FD_185783 | JGI IMG/M metagenome (GOLD analysis project Ga0208765, IMG submission 185783) | Marine microbial and viral communities from oxygen minimum zone, Eastern Pacific Ocean - ETNP201406SV203 (SPAdes) (version 2) | ecosystem: Environmental > Aquatic > Marine > Oceanic ... | reverse complement strand
ATCCTTATTGGTTTTTCATCACATTGCTAAAGGCAATGCGGATTTCGGAATCGGTGGCTCCCGATTCACGTAATGATTTAATGGTTTCGCTCAATTTTGCTGAAATGGAATCATTCATATTGACAGTGCTATTTTGTTTTGCATCTTCATGGATAGATGTACCGCGATACCCCTTGGTTTGGATTACAGAATCTCTCTCCAATAATCGGTAAGCTTTTGCAACCGTGTTATGATTTAACTCCAGATCATTTGCTAATTGACGAATGGATGGTAACGGATCACCCGGTTTTAATAATCCATCCATCACAGCTTTTTTAATTTGATCCATCAACTGTTTAAACAGTGGCGTGGAAAGATTGTTGTCTATTTGGATTCTCATTTTATTTTTTATATATGTACTAGATGTACTAATAGTACATATATTATATTTTAAATCAAAGTAAAAAAATCATCGGGTTATGAGACTCACTCAGTTTCTTCTATTTTAAATTAGCTGGAGGGCAAATGAACGTCGATTTATCCCGCAGACAAAAAACCTCATTGGGTACGATAAGGAATTATCTTTTATATTCATTTATGTTCAAACAGCACCTAATATGAAAATAAAATTATCGAAGAAAGAATATAAATAAACTGAAACATGATCCTTTCATAGATATGTTTGTCTATTTCCTTTCAAAAATGGGAAAAGACATAACAAGGAGAAAATAAAAAGTAAAAAATCGAAGGATGATGAAGTAAAACTGACAAATAAGAAAATTAAAACCCTTCAATATTTAAAAATGATCTCGTTTTTACTGCACTCGTTATAAATTCAAAAAATGGCTTAAAAAATTGGAAGAATAATACTAAAGTGCAGTTTTCAGTAAGATTATTCTAAAGATTAGAGATTGATGCACACCCGCCCAGGTGCGGAGTTTGATGCTTATTTAAGTAATATCATTTTCTTTGTCCGTCTGTATTTCCCTGCCTGAATCACATAAAGGTAAACACCTGCACTCACTGGCGCGCCATGGTCATTGGCAGCGTCCCAGGTGACGGCATGATAGCCGCTTCCCTGTTCCTGATGAACCAGCGTTCTCACTTCCCTGCCCAGCATGTCATAGATGGTAATGGCAACAAAGCTGTTCTCCGGGAGTTCATAACCCATGGTGGTGGCCGGGTTGAATGGATTAGGGTAATTATCAAAAACCCTGAACCCTTGAGGCATCCATGCCCGATCTTCATTGCTTAAAGAAGCTGAATTGATACTCCCCGGCGAGCCGTACCCTGCGGATGCCGCCCAGTTTGCCGCCAGGGAATTATCCAGAGCAGGATCAATCAATTCAAGGCTGGGCCCATTGCCATCTGGCTCCTCCGGCCAGGGAGGATCATCATCATATTCCACGGCATCCATCAATAGACCGCCTGCATTAAACAGTCTCACCAATTCCCCGCCTCCATCCAGTCCAAACCCAAGGTCCCCTGTGTAATTATGCACTTCTGGAAACAAAACCTTAAAGGCAGCTGTATCGTTGCACAAAACGAGGTATTGATCAGGTGCCAGGGCGGTATTGCCAGGGATAGTAAAAATGTGGTCATCATTTTCATCTTTGAATGTCCACTGGCCAATGTCCAGGGTATCATCACCCGTATTGACCAGTTCCACCCAGTCCTCAGTATCAAAATCATCCGATGAATTATAGTTGATTTCATTGATAACAATGGGGCTGGAAAGGGATCCGGCGTCAATCGTATAGCCATAGAATTCACGCTCTGCCTTTTGGGGACTGAGTACAAGAGCCTCCTCATTGCCGGCCCGGATATAATATTTCACATGACTTCCCCCGGCCTGAAACGGGACAAGCGCACCAAAAATATTATCATTTTCTTCTCCATCTCCATGGGCACCATCGTCATACATGGGGATGGAAATGAAACGGGAATTGTACGGGTTGGTTGTAGCCATGAGTTCAACGGATCCAGCCCCTTCCACTTCGGCCTGGATGATAACATTTTCTCCATCCTGCGGGTCGGTATTATCCTGGGAAACAGCGGATATCACCGGCGGCACCTTTGATATTTCTGCGTGATTTAAAAGAAATCCCAGCCGGGCTTCAACCGTAGACGTAATTCCACACCAGTGAGAACCATCCACTGCGATAAGGTAGTTATCCACATTGTAACGAAAGTAATCTCCTGTATTGAACTGTGGAAAAATATTTGGATATGCATCAGCATAAGTTTCAATCGAATCCTGCATTTCATAAGCCAGGCTCTGCATATAGTCCACATCGTATATTTCCTCAATAATAGTACGCATATGGGCAGTGTATATTTCTTTATATAGCGGAATAGTCATTAATTTGCTGAATAGAGGTCTTCCGTCATTGTTTTCATACAAAAAAGGATCCCATTCATAAATCAAGGATACATTACCCCCAAATTCAAGGATAATGTTTATCATGGCACCGCCAAAGGTGTGATCCTTGTCCCAGGGAATGATTTCAAACTGGTTACTGGATGTATTACGGTACAAATAATAATTATGCACATAAAGACCTGTGTAAGCATCCAGGTCCGGCATAACAGTGGAAGACGCAAAAAACCATAGAACCCGGTCCACGTTCAGGATAGTTTCGATGCTGTCCAGGTTAAAATTTAATATATAAATAAGATCAAGCAGGTCAGCCCAGCCGGCATCTGATTTTAATTCATAAGCCATTTGGTAAGCATAGTCCATAGAGTCACTGCCATGCCAGGCCAGGTTAGGTTCTGCATCATATTCTTCACCATAATGGAACTGGGGCTCACACTTGAAAAATGTGCCTTCGTCATTGCCAAAATGCTGCCTTAAAAATGATTTATTAATCGATTCCACTGATACATATAACCCCAGGTATTCACTATTGATAGACACTTCCATATAGCCTGTTTCAGATGCAGGCAAATAATAGGATTGTGTCAGATAGCCCAGGGTTTCCCTGACAAAGGTAGGGTCAAAAATAGAGTTAGACAGTTTAACCTTGTTATAACCCAGTAGATCCTGGTCATCATATACTAGGTTAAAATCAATATTAAGCGGATACTTGGGGCTGCCCAATGCCTGTGTCCACCAAAATGTAGAATTACCCTTATAGCGTACTCCCACACTATCCAATGTATCACCATTGAAAACAATTGTAGCCAGTTCATAGGTCTTGTCATCAACTTCCCAGCGATCTTGCAGAATTTCATTATAATCGGGGTTATAAAACTCAATATCCAGGGTGTGGACCTGGTAGGGGTCAAAAAGTTCCTGGGCGGTAGCAAACGCGCACAAAACTGTTATTACCAGTAATTTTCTTAAAATTATCACTTCATAAGTTTCTGACCTGACAGAAATCTAACAAATTAGAAGGTGACAACCAGTTACATTTTTTATCAGGGCGGCAACCCGGTTTTCAAATATGAATAGACAATGTGAAAACTGGTGCATAACCGCCAGTTTTTCTTTTTAAGTTTCCGGGCCGAAAAGGTTTGCACCATGGCCGTAAAAGAACGTAAAGGAATTAAGAAACACAAACGACAGGGGTCGTTCATAAGTGAGTACAATTATGAAATAACAATTGTTGTGCTTATTGCATTAGGGATATTCCTGCTGGTGGAAGACCTGGAAATCAAGCATTACATGTATCTTGGTCTGCGCTGGTTCTTATTTTCCATCGGCGATATAATAAAAGGGATTCGAGATAATATTATTTTATTATTGGAAAAGGATTTATTCGAGTTATCGGACCTGGTAGGCATATCCCTTATTTTATTCGCGCTGCACCTGGCGGCCAAGCGCTGGCGGGACCGGGAGATTGAACGGTATTCGGAATTGAGTATCTGCCCGAATTGCGGCGGAAAACTGCAGCGTGTTCAACGCACGCCCAAGCAAAAGATTATCTCTTTTTTTTATGTTGCCCAGGTAAAAAATTACAGCTGCAGAGAATGTGAGTTTAAAGGAATTAAAATGTCGAAAAAAACCTGAATAAGGAGGGAAAAATGGAAATGAAAGAACAGATCGTCTCAGATATCGAGACCAACCCCATCATCCTGTACATGAAAGGAACCAAGGAAATGCCTATGTGCGGCTTTTCTAATTCCGTGGTGCAGGTCTTAAATCACTACGGGGTGGAATACAAGGATGTGAATGTCCTGGAGGACCCTATGATCCGAATCAAGCTCAGCGAACATTCCAACTGGCCTACCATCCCCCAGCTCTTTGTAAAAGGCGAGCTGATCGGTGGGGCGGATATCACCATGGAACTGCATCAGAATGGTCAGCTTCTGGATATACTGGACAAGGTCGGCAACGGAGGTTAAACTAGATTAAAAAACCTTGGTCTGGCTTTTTGCAAAGCAATAAATTCGCCGCCGTCGCAGCTAGATAATCTATTATACTGGCCCGTTCGTCTAGTGGTTAGGACTCCAGGTTTTCATCCTGGCAACAGGAGTTCGATTCTCCTACGGGCTACAAAATAAACCCCGTGTATACGGGGTTTATCCTTTATTTTCTTTTTTTAAACCGGTTTAAGTTTTCGCATGAACAACGAGCTGCATCCCATCATTGTGCATTTCCCCATTGCCCTGATTTCCCTGGCCTACCTCTACCAGATTATTACCGTCATAAAACCTGATGCAGTACCACAACATTTGAATTTGTGGATTCTGATACCGGCGTCAATTTCCACACTGCCGGCAGTAATTACTGGGAATAAGGCGGAAGAATCCGTGACAGAACTTTGTGCCGAAGCACATGAAATAATTGAAAATCATGAACTGTTTGCCAATATTACCACCTGGGGAATACTGGTCTTGACCGGAGCATGGATCTATCTCACCCTGCAAGGGCACGCAGATCAGCGGGTGCAGCGTTTGCTGCTGGCTTTTTTGACACTGATCTTCGTCAGTGTCTGTATCACAGGCTACATGGGCGGAGAACTGGTACATGTCTGGGACATATAACCTAATTTAATCTTCGTCCTTTTGCACATAAACCAGGAATGAAGTGGCTGCGGAACTGTAAAAAACACCCAGCCCTCCTTCCAGGTTGGTATCAGGCAAAAGATAAATATTCTGCCCCACCGGGTCGCCGCTGAAGTAGTTGAAATAAGATTCACTGGTGGCATTAAAGGTCATCAGGTAGTATCCATAATAATCAAAATACAGCCACATGACCACCGTGGGCGCACTCTCAATATTCCACAGCCAGGGATTATAGCGGTAGGGGCTGTTCTCCCGCCAGGTCCCCTTTTGTGTCTCCCGCCGTAAAGGGTTTTTCCAGATCCTGGCAATATCATTGTAGGACAAGCTGTCATTATCGAAGTATTTGGTTTTCTGCTCGTTGTAGATCAAGTTGATATAGCAGCTGTCACGTATGCCATTGCGGTTGCGGTCCGAAAATTCATTTTCGTCTATGTTGCCATCGTTGTTTATGTCTAGCTGTGGCTCAAATCCAACAGTGTTCGCCTCAAGAGCCAGGGAAATAATCTGGATTGTATTGTAATCATCATCATTGAAATCAATCCCAAACATGGGATAACTGGCAAAACTTTTGGTAAAACAATCCCCAAAGCGGAAGATGATTGAATCTACGTTAATATTGTTGGCAGCAACAAAACCTGCAGGATCCTGGTAAAGTTGAACAAGCTCTTCCAGCGACAATTCATCCAAATTGTTTACATCCACGTCCCCTACGGGTAGTATTTCACCATCGGGGCATGTATAGGTACCCATATCCGCGGGAGAGATATCAAACGATACAGGTACATCAGTGGCGGCGATCACGGAATCCTGATCGTGGACAACAACCAGGCGATAGGTGTCGCCGGGTTGTATGATGAAATCCAGGTATTCTGTAATCTCTTCCATACCTGCACCAGGCCGAATTGGGAAATAACGCCCATTCCCGACTGAATGGAAAACCAGTTCTGCAGAGCTTGAATCATGTATCAGGCGTACATCAGCATCATCAATCCAAAGCTCATTCGCAACAATATCCTCCCCCAGATTTGCAGACCGAGATACAAAAACGGTATCCATAACGGGCATATTGGCCACAATAGAAGCAAACACAACCAACTTTTCCTCATAGATAATTTCCTGGTCATTAAAATCGCAGGATTGTATCAGCAAGCTAATTATGCCGAGGCAGACTAAAGCTTGAATTAATTTTTTCATTGTTAAAATTCCCAGGTAAACCCAATGGTTGGAATTATTGGGAAAAGGCTGATTTTATTCTCTTGTATCTTGCTTTCATCAGCTTCATCCACGTTTGGTTCACCCGCGTCCGGCTCACCATTCCCGTTGGTGTCATGCTCTTCTGCTACCCAGTCATCATCGTCATCCAGTCCATTGTAGGTGTTGCCGAGGGTGTAACGCTTAGCAAAAACATTTTCCCTATTGAAAGTATTGATAATCTGCAGGAAGATATCCAGCTTCGTGCTGCGGATCTTGGCGTGGTACACCAGGCCCAGGTCCAGCCTGCTGTAGGGCGAATAACGGCCTGAATTCCTGGTGCCAGGAATGGTGCGGAAGGTTTCGTCCGGGCTCCCGGGAAAATGCTGTACATAGTAACCCAGGATGGGCGTATAAGCCTGTCCAGATTGCAGGGCCAATCGCCAGTTCATCTCCCATTTCTCATTAAACTGGTAATTTCCCAGGGCGCTGAAGGCATGGGTACGGTCCCAATTAGTATAGTATTCACGCACTTCACCAACGTAAATGCTGTTCATGACCTTTCGCGAAATAGAGAACGTATAGGCCAACCATCCGCTAAGCTTTCCTGACATTTTTTGGCCAAATACTTCTAGGCCGTATGCATAACCATCGGCGGGAGTCAGGATGTCGGAAAGTTTTTCATCGGAAATTTCCGCGTCAGTGGTAGATCTTTTTTCCTCAAAGGTCAGAAGATTTTTTATATCTTTATAATATCCTTCAATCTGGACCTTATATGTATTACGGATATATTCCTCGTAACCCAGCACAAATTGTGTTGATTTTCCCGGGGCAACAGAGGGGTCCACTGCAATCCACTGGTCCAGGATGGTAGGATTATAATCATCCTGGAAGGTGCAGATAAACTGGTGATAATTTCCCATAGACATGTTGATATAGCGGTCGTCTGTAAGTAGGTATTTCACCCCCAGGCGCAAGTCAGGGAAAAGAGAATCCGGAAACACGTTGTAATGACTCAAGCGCAGACCAGGTTCAATAATCCAGACACTGTTGGGCGCATATTTGAATTTCATATACTGTGCAAATTCCGCAGGCCGGGTCTTGATTTCAAACTGTATGGAATCCTGAAAAGAATTCAGGTACTGAAAACCTAGTGTTTTATGCTGCACTCCAAATTTCACCGTGGTTTCTGGAGATTTAAACCAGGTCATGTTTCCAGAAACAGTAATATCGTCAATCTCATTCTTACTTTGTATCCCGCTGGAACCACCTAGGCCAAATTCCGTAAAGAAAATGCTGTTGGCAATGAGAAAATTTCCAATTAACCTCTCAGAGAAAACCCGTCTGTAGTGGGTACTTACAGTATTATTTCCCCATTTGGCTGTTAAACCGAAGGTGTCAAATATGAGATCATCAATTCCATTGTAGAAGCTAATTGACACCCGATCCTGCGATGTAATATCAGAAAAGATATGGCTCTGGATATCATAGAAATAGTACGGCGGAATCTTGGATGCGGTGCCTTCCGGAAGCACCTTTGGTAATAGGACATCAAAATAAGTACGACGGCCTGAAACCAGCCAAGCGCCTTTATAAAAAGGCCCTTCTAGGGTGGTCTGGGCCGATAAGAGCGAAAGGTTCGCCTTGCCCTTGAATTTATTCCTGTTTCCTTCCCGACTTATTACATTCAGTACCGCTGAAAGGCGGCCGCCGTATTCCGCATTATATCCGCCCTTAATCAGCTCTGCTTCCTTTACCCCATCCACAATAAAATTGGAGAATACTCCACCCAGGTGGGACGGATTATAGACAGTAATGCCGTCCAACAGTATCAGGTTCTGGTCCGTATTACCACCACGAATCACCAATCCGGTACTGAACTCAGATGTGGTCAGAACCCCTGGAAGGGCCTGGATGGTACGAAAGAGATCCGGTTCTGCCAGTGCCGGTGCCGCTTTCATCATCCGCGGGCTAAGGTTGATCTTGCTGGGCTGTATATTATTGCGCCGCTGGAGTCTTTCTGCAGTTACTTCCACCTCGGTCATTTCCACCATTTTCTCTGATAGTGTAACATTTATTTTTTTTGATTCTCCGGCGGCTATGGAGACCGGTGTACGGTAGGTTTTAAAACCAACATAGGAAACCATCAGCGTGTACGTTCCTTCTGCAACACCCTGGATGATATAATAGCCATTCATTTCCGTGGCCATTCCTTTTCCACTTTCTATTAATACAACATTGGCACCAATCAGGGCTTCTCCGGATGATGAATCGGTGACAAATCCTGATATGATACCATTCTGTCCGGAAGCAAATGAAAAGATAATTGATATTAAAATAATGAGCTTTTTTTTCATAGAATTTATTTCGATAAGTAGTCCATATTTTCAACACTAAATGGAATTGGTTCTATGGAATATTGTTTGAATAGTTCCCTGGAATTACATGTATTCCCCTGAACAAGATCCTGGAGTTGATCTCTGGTCGCCGGAAACCAGGTAAAACGATCAAGCATGAGAGCAGCCAGCCAGACAGCAAAGAAGGGAACGGGCATCATAAAGATTTTTTTTCCGCTGCTCGATGCAATTGCTTTGATAATCTCATTCCAACTCATTTCCTGCTTACCTCCCAGTTCCAGTGTTTTGCCAATTGCTGTATCGTCATCCAGAACGTTTGCAACTAATGTTGCCACGTCTGCTGCATGGATCATGGAAAGGGAAAAACTGCCTGCATTAAAAGGGTTCAATCCGGTAAAAAATGACGGTGCTGGAAAGGGAAGAAATCCCGGGAATGGTATCAGATTCAGCATATCTTTATTGAGCATGGTGCAAAATTCCGGTCGTCCAAATCCCCAGGGATCGCCAAATATGGAAGAAGGCCGCAGGATGGTCCAGTTTAGTTCTGTGTTTTTTACTGCCTGTTCAGCCAGGTGTTTGGCCTTAAAATATTTGGACGCTCCAGGCCCGCAGTTGGTTCCCAAGGCACTCATCAGCAGGAACCGCTTTACACCAACTTCTAAAGCAATATTGGCCGCCCTCTGGGCGCCTCTAAACTGCAGCAGTTCATTGGTAATTCCTTCCTTGGGGAATTCCCTGATAACCGCAATTAAATAAATAGCAGCATCACAATCATACAGTGTTTCTCGAATTGCATAATCATCATGGATATCACCACTAACCGTCTCACAATATTCCGGCTTGGAAACTTTACCTTCTGATCCAGGTCGAACCAATAACCTGGGTTTATGCTCCCTGGATACCAGTTCATCCACTATATAAGAACCCACAAACCCGGTGCCGCCAAACAAGGCTACTTTCAAGCTGTCTCCCTCCATCCCTTATGAAAACTTAAATCGTAATTTTGTTCCCCGAATTTATTTGCGATAAAATTTCTACGGTAGGCAAAGATGTCTTTCAGGTCTTTTCGAATCCAGATCAAGTTCAGGAAACGGCCAATAATCCCCAGGGGTACAGCATATCGGACGGTATCCCGGATTATGGTGCCGCCGTTTTCTTTCTTGAAACTATGCCTATGGTGCCAAAGTACATAAGGTCCCTTAATCTGTTCATCCACAAAACCATGGGGCGGATCATAGGACGTAATGAGCGTCCGCCAGTGGACCGGAAATCCCAATATCCTTATGGTGTAATCGATCAGGCTACCTTTTTCCATAGGGATCGGGCTGGGAGTCATAATGGTAAACCCCAATCGGGGCGGTGTAATCTCCTCCAGGTTCTCCGGCCGGGAAAAAAACTCAAACACTTTTTCAACAGGCTGATCTATAAATTGCTCCACATCCAGCTCATAATATTTCATTTTAATTAGTCTCGGTGTTCAGAATATGTTTTTCCAGAACCAGATAAGACACCGGGACCAGCAGCAGGGTGATGGTGGTGGCAAACACCACCCCAAAAGCCAGGGATACAGCCATGGGAATGATAAACTGAGCCTGGATGCTTTTTTCCAATAGCAGCGGTACCAAGCCGGCAAAGGTAGTCATGGATGTTAAAATTATAGGTCGGAAGCGTCGCGGTCCCGCTTCCAGAACTGCCTGCTTGATATTGTGGCCCTCTTCACGGTAGCGGTTGATAAAATCTACCAGGACCAGACTGTCATTGACGACAATACCTGCCAGGGCTATAATGCCCAGAAGAGAAAGAACAGAAAAGTTAATGCCCATGATCAAGTGACCGATAACTGCACCAGTAAGCCCAAAAGGGATTGCAGACATTACCACCAGTGGCTGAAAATAAGACTTGAACGGTACGGCCAGCAGGGTATAGATCACAATCAAGGCAATCAGGAAATTTTTTCCGAGGGATTTCAGGTTCTGGCCCTGTTCCTGCTGTTCTCCTTCCAGAGAATAGGATAGCGAACTATAGCGCTTGGTTAAGTCAGGAAGCACATTTTTCATCATTGCGGCAATTACTTCATTGCTTGTGGTTACGGTTAAATCCACATCTGCAGACACATTAATAGCCCGTTTGCGGTCTTTGCGGAGAATAGTGGCAAGCCCTTCCCCAATATTCAGACGAGCGATCTGGCGGATGGGGATGGTGGAGCCCTGGGGTGTGCGAATCATCATTTCTTCCAAATTAGATATGGATGAACGATCCTGTTCCGGGTACCTAAGCATCACTTTAATCTCATCCCTGCCCCTCTGCAAATTTTGCACTTCCAAGCCGTAAAAAGCCTGTCGCACCTGCGTTGCCAGCATCGCCATGGTCACTCCATAATTGGCAGCGGCGGGTAGCAGAGTAATGTTCAACTCTTCTTTGCCAATGTTGTAATTATCCTTCACATTGAAAACCCCGGGATATTGGAGCAATTTTGATTTTAATTCATCCCGGGCAGTTAAAAGATCATCCATATATTTACTGGTTATCTGGATATTGACAGCGTCCCCCGCGGAAAATAAATCGGATAGGAAAGACACATTCTTAACACCAGGGATGGATGGTGTCAATTCCCGCCATTGGCGAACCACCTCCTCGGTACTCACATCACGTTCTTCCCCGGGCGCCAGTTCCAGGGCCACCTCCGCTAGATTGGAACCGTCAAAAGATGCGTCGAGAGTTCCAGGACCTTGGGAAGTCTTGGTACGCATGGGCTGGTCTCCCAGGGTAGCCAGGATATTCAAAATTATGGGCTGACTGGGATATTCCTCCTGTAATTTACGTTCAAGTTTTTCCGCTGCCTGCTGCACTTCAAGGAAACCTTCTTCTGTCATTTCCACAGGTGTGCCCGTAGGATATTCGATTACGCCGATGGCCAGATCGCCTTCAATAGGCGGGAAAAAAGAAAATTTTATCAGACCACCGCCAATCACACCCAGGGTGATGATGAAAATGGCAGTAGCAATTGCCAGAGCCACGTGGGGATAGGTGGTGGCCCTTAAGAGTATGGGCTGGTAGTAATGATCCCGAACAAAATAGAGCCTGTTCTTGATGCTCATGCGCATTCGTTCCCATCGGACGGCAATACGACCCATCCAGTTATCCTTAGGCTCCTTATCGCTGGCGTGGGCCAGGTGGGAAGGCAAAATCGTTAATGACTCAAAGAGGGACCAGAACAGAACCGTAATGGTGATCAGGGGGAATATACGCCAGATTGGGCCCACTACACCCTCCACTGCCAGCATAGGTGCAAATGTAACCATGGTGGTCAAAATAGCGAAAATAACAGGAGTGGAAACCTGGGCAGCGCCCTTTACAGCAGCCTCTTTTCGACCCATGCCCCGTTCCCGGAACAGAGTGATATTTTCGCCGACCACTATGGCATCATCCACTACAATTCCCAGTACAAGGATAAAGGAGAATAGGGACAGCATATTGATAGAAACACCCAGTATGGGCAAAAACCAGAACCCGCCCATAAAGGAAATGGGAATCCCCAGTGAAATCCAAAAGGCCAGCTTCGGCCTTAGAAACAATGCCAGCACAAGCACCACAAGGAAAAGACCGTAAAACGCATTTTCAACAAGCAGGTCAATACGGCCCTGCAGAATGATTGCTTCATCATTCCAGGGCGTTAGATGAATGCCGGCGGGCAATTCAGAATTTTTCAGACGGATATAATCCCGGACCGCCCGGGATATATCCAGGGCATTCTGATCGCCTACCCGGTATACGCGAATCAATTTGGCGGGATTCCCGTTAAATTTCAAATCAAGGTCATTGTTCACAAAGCCGTCTTTAACAGAGCTGACATCTCCCAGGCGCACCACGGCCCCCCGGGAATCGGTAATAACAGGGATAGCAGCAAATTCAGCGGCGCTGTGGCTTTGATTCTCTGCCCGAATCAATATTTCACCATCTTTATTTTCAATCGTCCCGCCGGGCATATTGACAGACCAGCTCTGAATAGCCCTTGAGATCTGATCCAGGGTTAAATTATATTTTCTAAGCGTTATCTCTGATACCTCAATGGCAATTTCCCGGGGCCGTTTGCCCACGAGTGTGGTATAGGTGACTTCCGGCAGGGCATCAAGCTCATCTTTGATACTTTCGGTAAAATCGATCAGAATGGATTCATTTACATCGCCATCCACGGCAACGGTGATTACCTCTGATACAGCGATGAACTGCTGGATGGATGGCTCTTCCACATCTACGGGAAAGGTATCGATGGCATCTACCTGAGCTTTCACTTTATCCAGCATATCGCTAATATCCTGGTCCGGCAGTATTTCTACATTGACTGAGCCCACATTTTCATTGGCACTGGAAGATATCCGTTTGATCCCTTCCAGGCCCTGTAATCTTTCTTCGATGCGAATGCAGATCGCTTCCTCCACATCCCCAGGAGAGGCACCTGGATATAAGACGGTAATATTAACAATATCCACCTCAATGGCGGGAAAAACCTCCATCTTGATCAGGGGGATGGTCAGAGCACCGGCGATAATGATAAAAATCATCACCATATTGGAAGCGACACTATTGTGCACAAACCAGCGTGTTATTCGTTCCATACCGTCTATTCAGTTGGTATCAAATTTCACCTGCTGGCCATTTACAAGTGATGACATACGGGAAGTGAGCAGGCGGTCTCCCTGCTCAAAACCCTCGCCAATAAGAGCAAATGCATCCTCATAGCGAATAATTTCTACCGGCCGATTCCGCAAGCGCAGATCTTGATCCACAACCCACACACTTTCATCACGAACTGCTGTCCTGGGTATCACTGTAATATCATTTAGCTCAATCCCGAAAATGGTTGCTTCCACAAACTGGCCTACGGCCAGGGGTGTATTGGCTGATAGTACTGCATTAATATTATTTATCCTTGCCACCAGGGCCAGCATGCGGGTTATGGGGTCAATTTCCGCCTCAGCCCGGGTGATTCTGCCCGGCCATAGAATGTCACCCGATCCGGAACTGGGAGTAATATCCACATCCAGCTGATCCCCTTCCGGGATTAATTTGCCGTCAAAATTCAACCCCGTAAAGGGCACATCCTGATCGGCAACGGCCAGGCGGACCTCAAAATAATCTGTGGCATAAATAATACCCATGGCGGTACCGGAGAATACGGTTGTGCCTGCATTCAGGTTCTTGGCCCGGACCCGGCCGTCAAAGGGAGCTACATACACCGTTCTTCTCAGATTGCGCTGCGCCTGCTCCAGGTTGGCTTTTGCCGCCGCCAGAGTGGCTTTTGCCTGGGCCATCTGTGGTTTTCGCAGGGCCAAGTCACTGCCTTTGCCGTCGCCCACACGCTGCCATTCCTTGGAAGCTAATTCAAATTCTGCTTTTTCCCGCTGAAGGTTTACCTCTGCATTAAGAATATTAGACTCAGCGGTAATAAGCGCCAATTCATAGTCCCGTTTATCCAGAACAATCAATGTATCTCCCTGGCGAAAACTGGATCCTGCTTCCATATTGGGTGCTACCCACTCAACCTTGGAGTTAACTTCCGATAGAATTGTCAGTTCCCTTTCAGGAAGAATAATTCCCTGAGATTGAATGGCTGCTTGGACCGTACGGGGGAATATCATCATTGTTTTTACAAAAGGTGTTTCAGGCTCTGCCTTTTCCGCAACCGCTTCCGGTCTGGATCGGATCAGCAACAGGGAAATAAGGATGCTGCCTAAAATGATTGGTATTGGGATATATTTTTTCATAGGCATTATTTCAATTAGTTTAACATTTGTGTATCGGCTGGCTCGTAGGCGCCGCCCAGAGCCAGAATTAAGGATAGGCGATTTTCTATTCTTTGACGCTTAAGGGTCAAATACTGAGAGCGGAGATCATTGTACTGCCGCTGGCTGTTCAGGACAGACTCCAGGGTGGTCACACCTTTATCATACCTTTCTTTCGATAAATTATAAGCATCCTGGGACTGCTGAACTGCGTTGTTCAAGGCATCCAGCTGTACCAAAAGTGAATTTTCCAAATCCAGGAGCTGTTCCACTTCCGAAAAGGAAGTCAATAGCCCCCGAACTAATTCCTGCTTAGACTGTTCCAGTACCGCTTCCTGCAATTTGACTGCCGACCGCAGCCGGCCACCGTTAAAAAGCGGCGTGGCTGCATTGAGCCCCAGGTTCCAGATACCGTTATCATCATTGAATATCTCCTTAAGATCCTTAGTGGATGTACCCGCTGAACCGGTGAGTGTGATTCCGGGCAAAAGATTTCGTTTGGCCTGCCCTACCCGCAGGTCTGCTGCTTCCACCTTCTTGAATAAGGCCCGAATATCGGGCCGCCTGCTCAGGAGATTTGCAGGAATTCCAGCAGGAACCATGGGCAGACTTTCCGGAAATTCAGCGGCAGTAATAAAAGTTCCTGAAGGATATTTCCCCAAGAGGATTTCCAGACGCCGATTGAGATTTTTCAGCTGATTATGGCGATTTTCGATCAATACCCGGGCTGTGGCTACGGAAGTTTCTGCCAGACGGTAATCCAAGCTGGATTTTAAACCGCGGTTATAACGATCCTGCACCAGGTCCCGGATTTCCACCAGACTAGCATAGGACTGTTCTGCAATAGCCACTTGTCCCGATGCTTCTACATTCTGGAAATAAGTCTGGGCCGCTCTCACCAGGGTAGAAAAACCCAGGTAGGAAAGTTCATAATTTGCAGCCTCATAATCTTTAAAGGCGGCCCGGCGGCCGTTTAAGGCCCGTCCCCAGATATCCAGCTCCCACTGGAAATTGAAATTCAATCCATAAGTTTCGGTATCAAAAGAGAGTACCTGGTTTGTTTGCTGCCCTCCGCCAGAACTGGAATCCGACCCGCTGCCCATATTTAAAAAGGCGTCGGCAAAACCGAATCCCGCCAGGTTTTGCTGACTTTTACTGCCGCTGGCCCCTGCACCCAAAGAAGGGAATACCCCGGCACCGCTGATCCTGGCATTCTGCAGGGCCATTTGCTGACGGTGGAGGATAGATTTCAGGTCCGGACTGTTGGCACGGATGTCCTGGATCACTGTTTCAAGGGTTGTATCGGCAAATACCTCCCACCATTTACTGGTGAATGGTTCACTGTCCGGAATGGCAGCGGCCCAGTTATCCGGCAGGGGCACCTCAAGCTCTTCCAGGCGTATAGGCTTTGTGGCTGAACAACCAAAAAGAAAAACCGCTAGAATAAGAAAAAATAATTGAGCTGAATATTTAGTTGTCAGTGCAACTTTCTTCATCATCCAAATTGGCTGTAATCCGCATTAATACTTGTTTAAATATTTCAATATCCTTATCAGGAATATCCTGCTGCACTTCTGATCGGGTCTTTTCCATGACCGGCAGCACATCAAAGAACAGCTGTTTCCCGGCATTGGTCAGCACTACCCGTTTCTTCCTATGATCCACCCGGTCCGGCACCCGCACAACCAGGTTCTTTTTTTCCAATGTATCGATGATCCTGGTGATGCTGGTTTTGTCTTTT